>Ga0247842_10000192_pt1 | contig 138102 bp, 111 predicted proteins | sample LaCruzMarch2015__3_FD_192411 | JGI IMG/M metagenome (GOLD analysis project Ga0247842, IMG submission 192411) | Freshwater microbial communities from meromictic Lake La Cruz, Castile-La Mancha, Spain - LaCruzMarch2015_19m | ecosystem: Environmental > Aquatic > Freshwater > Lake | place: Spain... | reverse complement strand
GGGAGTGGTTAGGGGGGGGGGGGGATGGAGAAGGTTAGAAGTTACAAGGATTTGGAAGTCTGGAAAAAAGCCATAGCTCTGGCCAAGAATATTTATGAGGTAACTGAAACTTTCCCGGCAAACGAAATTTACTCTTTAACAAGTCAATTGCGCAGGGCGGCGGTTTCAGTGCCCTCAAACATAGCGGAGGGGCAGGCCAGACGGCATACAAAAGAGTTTATTCAATTTTTACACCAGTCGCTTGGGTCTTTGGCCGAGATAGAAACGCAGTTTATTATAGCCAAAGAAATAGGCTACCTGACCACAGAAAAACTTGAGGATGTTCAAAACAGAACCCTGGAAATACAAAAAATGATATTTGGAATAATTTCAAAGCTTAACACTAATCACTGACCGTTATTCGTTAGTTACTGGCCACTGATCACTAAGCACTGGCCACTGAATATTCACCACTTGTTTTATAAGGAGACAACTAATATGCCGGATTCATCATGGATACACAGCGGAACGCCCCAGACCCCTGGCAAGATGCATAATTTTACGACCTGGATAAAAAATCATCGCGAAAACATCATCGGCTCCCTGGTCATCCTGGCCGCGGCCGCCATATTCGGCATATGGGTAGTTATACACCATGCCGGCCTGAGGGAAACAGCCTGGAAAACCCTTTTCATAGCGCAGCAGACCGGCTATAACGGCAATTTCACCGAAGCCGTAAAACAATTGGACTCCATAGAAACCAATTTTGCCAACACCAGCGCGCGGGGCTTCGCCGTACTCACCAAGGGCGATATACTGTTCCAACAGAATAAATTCCAGGAGGCAGAGGCTGAATACTCTAAAATAACAACGAAAGGACCGAAGAATCTTCTACCCTTCGCGCTGTACAACATAGGCAAAACAAAAGAGGCAGCGGCTGACCTCCCCGCGGCTATTAACCAATACAAAAGTTTTCTTACCGCGTATCCTGAACATTTCCTGGCGCCAGAGGTGCATTATTCCCTGGCGAGCGTCCATGAACTCTCCGGGAACGCAGCCGAAGCTAAGGCGGCATACGAAAAGATAGTACTGCTCTACCCCGAAACCGCCTGGGCCATGATGGCCAAGGCGAAAACCACTCCGGCACAAAAAGAAACAAAGCCTGTGGCAAACGCCGCAGCGACCGGTAATCAAGCAGCCAAACCGCAGGCCCCGGCTGCTGCAAGCCCAGCTAAATAACGCACCGCGGCTTATAATATCAGCCTTTTCCCGGCATATAAAGGTATATATATGCTGCTTTAACCATTATTTACCAATCTACCTCTTGACAGGGTTTTAACACTTTTGTAACATTAAATTGCTCTGTAAAGGAGCCTCCCATTCCGAAAAAGGGAGGTCCGCAGACCCTGAAGGGGGGCAGCGGAGCGCCGATTTCGAAGGCGCTTCTCCTTGAAGGCCGTAGGCCCCGGAAACGGGGCAGGCCCTAACTGTAGAAGCGGGCGACCGCTGAAACGGAAAGAGTGAGTACCGGACCCGCGAGGGAAAGGAACTTAAGCCCCGGTCGTCCGATGCACACCGTGCGTGTTACGACACCTACGCAAGTATTGGAAACGGGCTTACGACAAAAAACAGGAGGAGTAATTAATGAAAAAAGTAATAGGAATGCTTGCGGTAGTCGCGCTTGTGTCCTCAGTGGCCAGCGCCGAACTGCTCAAGAACTTCAAGTACAACGGCAGCATCGAAGCCGCTGGGATCAACATAAACAACGCCAGCGACTTCAATAAGAACGCCGGTGATAAATACGGCGATGTAAAAAACCGCGTCATGATCAACGCCGGTTTTGACCTCAACGAAGACGTCTCCGCTAATGTCGCCGTCAACAAGTGCGACAGGAACTTCGGCAATGCCCCCCAGACCGTGGCAGCCGGAACCGCAGACACCTTCCAGTTTGAAGAAGCCTACCTGACCCTGAGGGGTGTACTAGGCCTGAACCACAAAGTTGGCCGCCAGTACTACGGCAAAGCCGGAGACATAGTGATATACTACGGTCCCGCCAACTGGTATACCCACGGCCTCAACGCTTTCAATGTAGGCCTTGACGGCTGGTACGCCGATTGGTCCAAGGACAAACTTGGCGTAACCGCCCTCGTTGCCAAAACCAGCGAGATCAACGGCATCACCAACACCGATAAAGACTTGTACGGCGTGACCGCCAGCTATGACTATTCAGACATAGTAAAGCCGGGCGTCTACGTATACGAGCAGAAAGACCGCTCCGTAGCCACCAACAAGCTGAACAACCTTGAGGTTGCAGGCGTGAAGGCGGCCGGCAAATACGCGGGTTTTAACTACTCCGGCGAGTATGCCATGAACATGGGCAACAACTCCAATGTCGCGACCGACCAGAAATACAAAGGCTCCGCCTTGAAAGTTAATGCCGACTACGGCATTGATTTCATGGGTAAAGTCGTTGTGATGGGCGAATTCGCCAGGGGAACCGGCGACAAAGTTGCCGCCGACAAGTCCAACAAGGGCTTTGTGGCCATCAACTCCAACTACCGCCCCGGCCTGATAGCCGGCGGAGTGAACGCTGGTGCCTTCAACCCCACCGGCCTGAACAACCTGACCACCTGGAACCTGGGCGCCAACTGGACCCCGGAAAACCTGAATAAACTTAACCTGGAAGCCAAGTACTACAGTTTCTCCTACACCGAGAAGAAAGTAAATGGCTTTGCACCCATCGGCACTGAAGCCGACCTGGTCGCCACCTGGAACCACTCCCAGAATGTGGCCCTCAAGGCCGGCCTGGCGATGTTTATGCCCGACAAATACAAGCTTGCCACCAAGGATGACTCTGTCTCCCTGATGAGCTTGTATATGAACGTGAAGTTCTAATTAGCGCAAGTTAATGAAAAAGAACCCCGGGCTTCGGCCCGGGGTTCTTTGTTTTCCGGCTAAAGTCCGCCCGGGTCTTTCCGCGCAAAGCCTGAGGCCGCTTGCAATAGTGTTCGCATCCCATGTCTTTTCGCGTCTTATTTTATATAATTAATCCCAATGGCAAAGATAAACGAACCACGGGTTTACGGTCTACGGCTTATTGCATACAGCATGGCGGCCGCTCTCTGGTTACCCGTGACCGCCAGCGCCACAAAGCTTGACTTGTCCTCCAATGTGGATATCAAAGCCGCCAACTACACAAATCTTATAACAGGCGACCAGCGCCATGGCCAGGCCGTCTACTCCGAGAACGCCAGCCTGGGTTTCATCATCAAAAATATCAAGCTGGAGAAAACCGAGAACTCCTCAATGGACGTGGGAATAGTCCTGAACAGCGTGGGCACCGGAGCCTCAACGAACACGATCACGGCCCCGCAGTTTTCAGAAGCCGTCAGCCGCTACCCGAATGTGGACGGCACGCCTTTTGTAAAAGAAGCCTACATAAGGGTTTATAATTTTTTAAATCCCAAGACGACCGTAACTCTCGGACGACAGGCCTTCGCGCTTGGACAGGGCATCACGCTCGCGGACGACGGCCTGGGCCTGAGCGGGGCGCGGATAGAGACCGAGAAATTTTTCAGGAACATAAAAGGCGAATTGTTTTTCTTCAGGCCGTTCAAAGATACGGATTATGTCAAGATCATGGGCGCCGGGATCTACTACCCTTCAAACGAAGGCCTCTGGCATCTTTACCATTTCTGGGAACAGGGCGCGCAGCCCATGACCGAGCTAGGCCATACCTCGCTCTCCAGGACAAAGAAGTTCACAGGCGTCAGATACTTTATCAACCACAACCAGCTTAATTTTGACGGAGAGTTCATACTTCAGAGAGGTTCCGCCAAAGGAACCGGCGGCCAAAACACGGACTATACCGGCTACGCTTTCCTCCTAAAGGGCCTCTGGAACCAGGACATAGCCTTTTTCGGCCCCTCCAAAATGCGTCTGGCGTACGGTAAATCTTCCGGCAATTCCGGGGATGTAACCGATAAGGATAAAGCCTTCATGCCCACCTTCGGCCACAGATTCAAAGGCGTGGAGCGAGAAGGTTTTGGAGAGATCGCCGGCGCCAGCCTTTATGATATCATCCAGACCTCGGCCACGCCAAACGGACTCCCCAACGGCGTCTCCGGGCTAAACATCATAAACCTGGGCGTAGACATGCCCTACAAGAAACTTGCGCTCTCAGTTGACTTCTATAAGTTCAGGGCATCCCAAAATATAAGCAAAGAATCCATCCAGATAGGCAGCGAATGGGATCTTAAGGCCGCCTACCCGATGGGCGAAGGACTGCGTTTAAAGGCCGTCTATGCCGTTTTCAAGCCCATGAGCCTCTACCCCCAGACCACCCCGATAAAACTCGTATCCCTGAGCCTTACGGCCAAGTTCTAACAGCAGTGGCTAGAGAATACGACAGTGATCAGTGACTACTGGTTACTGGCTTACCATCTACTGACCACTGATTTCCATTAAAAAAGACCATTTTCATCTCCATATTTAGCCGCCAATATCTATCATCTTTGGCACCGATACCAAAACATAAGCACATAGCAACAAAAAAGGGGGGATTGGGGGGGAAATCGCCCAACAGCCCTCCCCCACCCGCCTATTTACCCTCAACGAACCACTCGCCACTAATCACTATCCACTGTCGCTTCCGCCCGCCACGGCTATCCACAGTTATCCACACAACTATCAACATGTTGATGACATAACCATGGCTTATAAGTGGCATATATTGACATATAATAAGTTATACGCTAAAATATGCCGTATGAACCATTATAAATTACGAATAAAAGACCCCTCGGGCGCGGAGTTTGAGGCCGAAGGCCCGGCGGAATTCATATCGACCGAAAAAGAAAGCTTTCTAAAAGACTTGCGCCAAAAAACAGCCGGCCAGGAATCACCATACAGCAACACCAAAGAAACACCCTCAAAAGCCGGGTTTTGGGACAAAATAACAGATCCCGGGGGAGACCAGCTCAAACTAAAGATAAAGTCACCAAGAATTGGCCCCGCAGAAGCGGCGCTAATTCTAATAGCCGCCAATAGGGCTGCAAATCAAAACGAGGCCACAAGCGCTATCACCCTATCAAAAGCCCTCAAAATCTCAGGCTATGAGCCGGCCAGGCTGGACAGAGTGCTTTTAGCTGAGATCCGGGAAGGCAGGATCACGGCATCTGGGACAAAAAGAAATCGCACCTACAAAATAACACAGAAAGGCCTGGAGAAGGCGTACAAAGCAATACAAATAATAGTGGATGGCAGCCAGTAAACAGCGGCCAAGAGTGACAGACAATAAGCGAATAGAGCAACAGAAAGCGGCGCCAGCAATGCACCGCGCAAGCAAAGGGAACCCCGGACAAACCATAATAATCTCCGGCTGCTGCAACCCATGCCGTCCCACTAGCCAGAAACATAGAAAAGAACGCAATAACCTGCCAAACAATCAATCTGTGAACAGACGCTACGCACAAACCAGCCGACCGAACATAAAACCCGCCCAAACCACTACGAAAACCAGATAGCGCAGCAGACCCCAAACCCCTCGTTATCCAACTTACGATAATATATATTATGTTAACTTAATATCCCCACCAGGTGGGCACCCCTTCACGTATAATTTGACACAATGTTTTGTTATTTGCATATGCAAAATAACGATTATTTTTATAATACTAACACGATTTGTAGTTATTATTAATTAGCAGGGGCGTTTTTAGCGACTTTCGGCTCCCCCGAAAAAAATTGAGTTTTTAAATTTGAATTTTTGCCTGAATTTTGGGAAATCCAAAAATTGTGAAGCCCGGCCTGGCGCCAAAAAGTACCTGATCCAAAACACCATTAAAGCTTCTCTAAAACTTAGGTGGTATCCCGCCACAAAAACAGCCAACTTTCCCAAACCCTGAAAACACCGCCGGCCCGAAAATGCCCCAGGACGAAAATCAGGGTATCAGACTACCCCCTTTTCAAAACACCATCAAACCCGGATCCCGCGGAAGGCCTCGCGCCACATCCCGGAAGGCAAATATCGGACTGTTTTTAAAATACCATGAAAGACATGGGAGCACGCAGGGCCGCCCAACGGCCTGATAATCCGTTCTATAAAAAACACCATGAAAGGATTTATGGCCGCCTGGCCAGTAGGAATCCGCTGGAAACGATGAAGCCGGGAGCTTCAGTCGAAAATTAAAAACACTATCAAGAGCCGCTAAAGTCCGGACATCCGGAATACCCCGGCTTACATGGTGGCACGCACCTCATAAAACCACGGCAAGAAGTGAATTTTGTATTTTCAAAAGGGGGAACAGAGGCTAAAAAGGCAGGAATGTGCGGGACACCGCGAAAACCGACAGGGCAGATCCACATCAGAGGCTAATTCTTCGGATTTATTATGAGACTACAGGGTTCTTCCTCCCTATAAAGCCCCGCCGGACAGGAATGAATGCGCCCAAAGGCGGTTTTGCCGGGAAATACGCTATTTCGCGCGCCTTTTTTGCCGATTCCCCCCTTTTGCAGGGCCATAAAGGTTCATCTCGACGGCGCGCCGGGCCGCTTTTCCACCCCGCCTTCCATTGCGTGAGATCTGTGTCTGTTTGTTTGGATGATATTGCCAAGATAAAGATTAGAACAGCGGACCAAGGTAAAAATAGAATATTTTCCCGCCATCGCTGGTCCTTACCGCGTAATCGAAGCTTAAGACCAGTTGAAATGCCTGCAGGATAAACGTATGAATATCCACGCCCACACCGGCCGAACTTTTAATATCTGAGGCTCTGAAATTCATGAGCCTGGAGTGCGTGTTCCAGCCGTACGCCGAGTCAAAGAAGACCTTTGCGTATATGGCCTTAAAATAAAAATCCGGGAACATGAACCACATATAGTAGTTCAGGTCTTTCAGTAACGGCGCACGAAGCTCAAAGTTATTTACAAGCACTCTGGAAGCCGAATCAAGGTCCGAACCGGACGACATCCCTCTAACCCCGCCCAATCCTCCGAAATTAAAGCTCTTTCTGTCTCGCCCCGTGCTTTCCCCGGCCAGAAACCTGTCGACGAAAGCGCTTCGCTTGGAAAGAGGAATATATTGGAGCCGCTGGGCAGCGTAGACATCATACTTCTGATTTCCGCCCATTGCGTCTTCCGCCTTAGTATAGGATAGCTCCGTCCTGGAACCCCGTACAGCGGTCAGATAGAGCCCGCTGACGGTGTCTCTGACATACGCGGCCTGAACCGCCCGCGTGCGAAAATGGTCAACCCCTTCCAGCCAGTCATACCTCTCGGTCACGTTTTTGTGTATATAAAAAAATTCCAAACGGTTATAGCGATCAAACGGATAGGCCGTGCCTACGGCGAAGCGCCAATCCTGCCTGTTAGACTCAAGATCCAGATCGGTAAGGACATGCTTCTCCGAAAGCCCGGAAGTCTGCAGAAATACGGGCATCCGGTATTTTGTGAAGCTGTAGTTGGCCTGATAATCAAAGTACTCGCTGCCGGAATTATAATTCATTACAAGGCTGACATTATTATTTCCCAGCATATCCGAGGCCTGCCAATAATTCATCCAGAAAAAACCGCCCACGGATGAGTACATCGCCGCCGGGAAGAAGAGATCGGTGGAGGCTTTAAACTTATACGGCTTAAAAACTCCGGTGGATTCTTCCGGGGGAGCGGAAAAATACTTCCCGGCGGCCACGGTTTCTTCAGCCGGCTCGTCCAGAAAATATTCGCGCGGGCCGGAGTAGACGTTCATGCTGCCGTTTCTAAATGAGGAAAACAATATTTTCTTTCCGCCGGAAGAATACGACGGTGTGAAATTGCCGCCGATAACGCGCGTCAGGCGGACTATCTCCAGAGACACGGGGTTCAGCTCATAAAGTTCAAAGCGAAAGCCCGCGTCCGCGGTAAAAAGTATCCTGCCCGCGTCCGGGGAAACAACCGGATCATAAATATCTCCTTCGAGCCGCGCCAGCGTTTCTTTTTTGCCGGAGAAATAAGCGCGGCACAGTTCCCGCCGGGGCCCCTCGCGGGTCTCCGTTTCGCAGGAGTAAACAGCGCCTGAGCCGTCCGCCAGATAAGACGGGGAGGATTCGTCCTCCTGATTATCCGTGAGCCTCCTTAAATCCTCCAGCCGCACAGCTCCCGCTTTAAGCGCTTCAGGCTCCAGTTTAAACTCGTAAATGTCGTTAAAGCCCCCCCGCATACCCACGAACATTACCCTTGAAGAATCCGGGGAGAAAACCGGCTGGCGCACTTCCATAAAATCCGGAAAGGCGAGGCGGATAACTTTTTTAGCGTGGACCTCATAAAGGAACAGGTATTCCCTGTGATTCTTCTGGCCGGAAAAAGCAAGATACCGGCCGTCTCCCGACCAGGCCAGGCTCTTCCAGGGCTTTGAAAACCTGCCGTAGGGAATGTTCTCCGCGCCGACATCATAAGCGGTGATCTCCGAGTCTTTACCCGTGGCAAGATCTCTGATTACGATTACCGCGGGGTGCCCTTCTTTTGTAGAAAGCCAGGCGAGCCGGCCGCCGTCGGGACTGGCCACGGGACTCAAATTGAATTCCGGGATGCCGTCTTTTTCCAAGGTAATCCTCTCCCCGTAACGGGAAGGTTCGCCCAGGTTCTCTTTACGGGTTTCCGACAGGTACTTAAGTTCTTCGTATTCCCTGAATTTACGGTCAAAAGCCGTCAGGTCCAGACCTATAAGCGCCGTGAGCACGGAGGATGCCTCGTAGCGCGTCTCAAAGAGTTTCAGCATGCGGGCGGGCTTGTCACTCCCGTATTGCCGCGCCAGGAACCTGATAGCCTGGGCGCCGGTCTTGTACGCCAGCGTAATCTGATGGGGCTTTAAATGAGAGAACTGGTTAAGCCGGCGGAGCGGAATAAGACCGCCCGGAGAAAGCACGGCGTCGCGCGCGTACATTTCTTCAAGGGCCAGATCGGAGAAGCCGGTTTCATACTCGGCCATGCCTTCCATCATCCAGAGCGGATAGATAAAGGTCTTAAGTATCCGCGCTGATTTCCAAAACCCGTCTATCAGCACGCTGAACTCCACCTCGTGGGCGAACTCGTGCCTTATCACACCCTCAAGCCAGTCCATTGAGCCGTCCGACCAGACCATGAACCGGTCCTTAAAAGGCTCCGTAAGCCCTCCCACACCGTCGCCGACATCGGCGACGTTAGACTGCTGCATATCGTTAATTGAGGCGAAAAGAAAGAAGGGGATCCGCTTATTTAAAGCCGGGTTCAGGTCCGCGGATTCTTCTTTGTACGCTTTTTCCAGCACCCGCGCGGCATACGGCAGCCACGGCTTTGAATCGCCGTAATAGTGAACGTCGAAGTGTTCAGTGGCGTATACGCTCCAATCGAACTTCCTTACTATAACCTTATTCTGCTCCTGAGCATACGCCTGCGAAAAGAGGAAAAGCAGACCGAGCAGAAGCGTGGAGGTGTGGTTGAGCATTTTTTTGAGTGTGAATTATTTTAAACCAGGGGCAAAGCCGCTTATTTTGCCGCCGTCTTGCTGCGGATTTTAACAAGCCTTGCCAGCAGCGAGCGGGCCTCATCGTTCGCGGGGCTTATCTTCAGCAACTCGTTAAGAGCATCTATGGCCCGGGCTTCGGCCTTTAGTTTCACATAGCAGTCGCTAAGCATCTGGTAAAGTCCGGCCCTGTCCGAAAACTCAGGATACTTCAGAAGGTCAGCTGCGGCGCGCTCAAGTCTTGACGCGGCCGCAGCGTATTGCTTGTTTTCGTAATTGATGCGCCCGGAAACGTATTCCGCTCTGAAAGCGGCTTCAGCGTCCAGGCCGCCCATGATATCGAGTATGGATTTAGGGTCTTGGCCGTTCTTCCAGCGGGATAGAGCGAGATTTTCAAGCACGATGACATTTTCAGGATGTCTGGCGCTCAGACCCTCATATTCCTTTACCGCCAGAGGATATTTTCCCAAATGGAAAAGCAGTTTGGCGGCCAAAAGACTGACCTCAAGATCGTCCGGCCGATTATTTAGAAAACGGCGATATTCCTCAAGTGCGAAATCATACAACCCGACAGCCTGATACATCTGGCCGAGGTAATAGAATGTGCGGATGTCGGAAAGACCCCCGGAACGGGCGGTCTCAAGTTCGGAAATCGCGTCGATATACCGCTCAGGACCCTTTTGGAATTTTAAAAGGCCGGACTCAAAAAATGCCCGGATGTCGTTGGGGTTGGTTTTTATCTTTTTTTCAAGTCTGGAAAGTTTGCGATCCAGCCGGCCGGGTTTCAGGAATTCTGTTTTAGTTCTGGGAAACCGGCCGGAATACGGGTAGAAATCCAGGGTGGAAGAGGCGTAAACGACCAGAACAATGAAAGCGGCAATCAAAACCGCCGGTAATGCGTAACACGCCAGGCCGCGTTCTTGTGAGATGGGGTTACATATGGCCGGTGCAAGCGCGGGATCCGAGGATTCCGCCGGCCGGCTAAAAGCGCAGGAGAAAACTTTTTTAATTACGGTCTGGAGAAAGTTTCCTAAAATGGGACTCACACTTCACCTTCATCCTCCGAATTCTCCAGCAAGATCTGGCCGAGAGTCAGGGTCGGAGCTCCTTTCATATACTGCTGAACTTTTTTCCGATCCTCCATCTCTTCCAGCTTCTTGACGGAAAGCACCAGTTCGTACGTGGATGAATTGATGGCGATGAGAACGCCTTTGAGTTCCTGGCCCTCTTTCAGCGCGGTTTCAAAACCGTACTCCTCCGCCGGGATAAATCCGTCCACCTGGTCTGAGATCTTAACCTTAGCCCCGGCTTCGGAAGATGAAACCACTTTTGCCCGGAGGACGGAACGGTAAGGGAATTTACGTTTAAGCACATCAACCGGATTGGGGATCAGCTGCTTAAGACCGAAGGACATTTTTTCTTTTTCCTTGTCCATTGACAGGATCTTGCATTTCACACGCTGTCCGCGCTTATAGGTTTTGAGTGCTTCGGCGGGATTCTTCCAATCGACATCACTCAGCGCGACAAAGCCTTCTATGCCCTGAAATCTGACCGAAAGACCGTCGGCCGCGACTTTGGAAACAACGGCCCGCACGATACCTCCCGGGGAAACCTCTCCCATCACTTCGATGCGGCGATCCTTTTCGTCCTCTTCCAGCACCTGACGCCGGGAAACCACGATTTTGCGGTCTTTTTCCGAGAAATCAGTTATATAGAACTTCACCTTCGCGTTGGCGGGCAGATAATGTTTATGAGCGCCGCCGATCTCAGACAGGGAGAGAGGCATAAAAGACCGGAGGCCCGAGAGGTCCACGATATAGCCGCCCTTTACCACGTCAGTTACGCGGCCCTTCACGCGTTCCTTGGCTTCAAACATCTTCTTAGCCCACGCCCAGGCCATTTTCTCCATGGCCTTGCGGTGCGAAAGAATCGTATGCTCGCCGCCTTTGCGTTCCAGCATCGCCATTACTTCAGCGCCGACTTCAGGCAGTTTTTCATCCTGAAAATCAGCAACGGGGATTATGGCTTCTTTTTTCTCCCCAATATCCACCAGCACATGCTCTGCCGTAACCTGCACGACCTTGACTTTAACAATGTCCCGCGAGTAAATCTTATTTGAAACTTCGCCTTCGGCTTTAAGAAGATCAGCCATCGACATTTCCTCTTCAGTGTGAGCGGCTACTACGTCCTTTTTTTCCAGATCCTCACCGTCGTTCAAATTCTGCTGCGTTTCATTGTTATGCATGGATGTACTTATTCCTCCGTTATGGCAAATATATCTGACATGATGATCTGCGAAAATTCAGCGTAAGCCTCTTTGCGGTCGAGCGCGGCAGTTGAGTCGTAACTTCTTATATTCCCGAACTTAATAGTTATTTTACCTAATTTTGAGAAATTTTCGGTGTTAAAAATTCTAACGGACAGTACCGGGGCTCCCGTTTTGTGCGCCAGCATAGCCACGCCGAGTTTGGGTTTCAGCTGTCGGCCCCTGGCCCTTGTACCCTCCGGAAAAAGCACAAGGCAGCCTCCGTTCTTAAGCAGATCTATACCTTCACGAAGTGCGCCGAGGTCGCCGCCCTCACGTCGCCGGTCCACCGGGATCCCCCCCCAGCTCCTGAAAAGCCTGCCAAGAGGAGGGAACGCGAACAGTTCTTTTTTCGTCATCATGGCCGCGGGCCGCACGGGCACTATACAAGACATCAGGGCGGGCGGGTCGGCGTTGCCCACATGGTTGGCGACGATAATGAGCGGCCCGGAGACAGGGATACGGTCCTGGCCTTTTACTTCCATGCGGTTAAACACCCTGAAAAAAGCGTGGGCGGAAAAGAGGAACGATCGAAGGGATATACCTGCCATCAGGCCATAACTTGGGCGCATAACCTGAGTATCTCCATAACCACCTGGTCCCGGTCCATGCTGGTGGAATCTATATAATGGCCGCCTTCAGCCTGTTTAAGCGGATTGTTTTTCCGCCGCGAGTCCTGGCTGTCCCGGCTGATTATAAAATCCAGGATGGCGGCGCGGTCGGACTCAAGGCCCTGATCCCGAAGCTGGCCCACCCGGCGCCCGGCCCTGGCTTCAGGTGAGGCGTCCAGGTAAATTTTCAGCTCGGCGTCCGGAAAAACATTAGTGCCTATATCGCGGCCTTCCATCACCACGCCGCCTTCGGCGCCGATGGCGCGCTGCATATCGCGCATAAACCCGCGGACTTCGGCGAATTTAGAAACCGCGCTGGAAGCTTTTCCCACCGTCTCATCTGTTATCTCACGGTCAAGAGGGCGGCCATCCACGCAAAGCTGCGGCTCCGGGGTATCTGACGGCTTCAATTCCCATTTGACTGAGCGGGCGAGATGGATAAGACCGGATTCGTTCTCCAGATCCACTCCTGAAGAAAGCGCTTTCCACGCCAGAGCCCGGTACATTTTACCGGTGCTTATAAAGCTATAGTTAAGACGGGCGGCCACAGCTTTGCCGATGGTGGATTTACCGACTCCGGCTGGCCCGTCTATCGCAACAATGATCCCTTTTGGACGTTTGGGCATTTTAGATTGTCATTTGGCGGCTGTGATTTTGGGAAGATTGGCATTATTATCCATGCCCATCTTTCTAAGCGGACGCACCCATTTTGTGAAATTGGAAGGCTTTAGAGAATACTCATGCACGAGGCGAACAACCTCGCTCATCGGCTGGAAATTTTCCCAGTTCAGGCGCAGGACCCTGACACCGGCGGCCTCCATTTCCTCTATAAATTGGTAATAGTTTTCCTGAAGGCTTTTAAGATATTCCGGCTCTATGGTCTTTTCCATATCGCGGCCGCGGGATTTTATTCTGGCTATAGACGTTTCTATCTTGCAGTCCAGAAAAATAAGCAGCTGCGGAAACACCAGTTCGCGCAGGACCATGTTGTCAAAAAGGTCGAGGTAGGTGTTATAGTCCATGTCGGTGATAATTTTATCGGGGTGCTGGTTGAGCATACGGGCGAATATAGTGTCTTCCCAGATGGTCCTGTCCTGCACCACGCCGCGTATCTTGCCGAGACTTATCCTGGAAACAAATTCCCTGTGCTGGCGGAACCGATGGTTTAAAAGCCAGATCTGCATGATGGTCCCATACTGCTTCATGTCTCCATAGAAATTTTCAAGATAGGGGTTGCCGCCTACCTCCTCGAGTATGGGTTCAAAATTCAGGGCTTTGGCCAGTTCCATGGTGAGCGTGGATTTTCCCACGCCGATGAGTCCTGCTATACCGATGTAGCCTTCTGCGAACATAAGATGTCTCCTTTTATATATTAAAATCGAATCCGGTACTATTTGCTACAAGCATAATAACGATTGCTTTTTGCCATAGGCCATCAGCCATATGCAGAAACCGTAAAGGGATTTTCCTTATAAAACTTACAACTAATGCTTTGTTTCTATCTCCTGCTCTATACCCTTTATGGCCAGCAGAACATCGTCCGGATTGGACGCCGCCTGAATAATATCTTCAAGTTTCGCCAATCCATGCTTATGCAGAGCTACCAAAGACTGATTGAAGGACTGCATGCCATAAAAAGCGCCCTTAGCGATGGCCTGATTAATAGCATCCAAATTATTCTCAGCTATCATCTTCTTGATGTGCGCAGTGCCGGTCAGGACCTCCACGGCCGGAATGCGTCCGCCGTTCGAACAGGGCAGAAGGCGCTGGGAGACGATGCCTTTAACTGTTTCAGCCAGCTGCATTCGCACTTGCGCCTGCTGGTGCGGCGGGTAAAGGTCCACGATCCTGGAAAGCGTCTGAACCGCGTTGACGGTGTGCAGTGTCGCGAAAACCAGGTGTCCGGTCTCGGCGGCGGTTATCGCGGCCTGGGTGGTCTCCAGATCGCGCATCTCGCCCACCAGTATAATGTCAGGGTCCTGACGCATAGCCGCGCGCAGCGCGTCCACGAAATTATTGGTATCAGTCCCCACTTCCCGCTGGCTTATAATGCTTTTTTTGTCAGTGAATATGAATTCTATGGGGTCTTCTATGGTGATGACATGACTTTCCCATGTCTGATTAAGGTACTCGATCATGGAAGCCAGCGTGGAGGTCTTACCCGAACCTGTTATACCGGTAACCAGGATCAGACCGCGCTCGTTTACCAGAAGTTTCTTGATGGAGTCAGTGGGGAGTTTCAGATCTTCGAAAGTCGGGATCTTGCGGGGAATATGTCTGACAGCGACGCATATCTTGGTCTTCTGGATGTAGACGTTGAAACGGAACCGGCCGAGCTCCGCCCCTTCCACGGAAAAATCCACCTCATGCTTTTCATCGAAGATGGACCTTAGTCTGGGATTCATCAGGGGGAATATCATATCCTCCACTTCTTTGGAAGTCATGACGGAATCATTGATTTGCGTTATATCGCCATTAATACGCAGGTAGACGGGCGCATCGCCCCTTATATGGGTGTCGCTCGCCTTATTCTGCACCATCACTTTCAGCAGCAGATTGAGATTTATAGCCATAAGTGTTTCAGGGTAAGGGTACAGGGCTCAGGAGTCAGGGTTTAGAATACGGGGGTTTTATGCATCTTCCTGCTCTACCCTCCACCCTAACCCCTATACCCTATCTTATTTAAGTTTACGGCTGCCGGCCTTGCGTCTCATAAAAGCCGGCCTGTCCAGATCTTCGTCCGGGATACCGGAATTCATCATGTTCGGACCGCCCATATTGTCAAAGAAATCGTCGGCCGGACGCGGCCTTTTTTTGTGGCGGTGCCTTTCCAAATCTATACTCAAATCTGTCTTGGGACGGGAAGGGAAACCGGTGGCTATCACGGTTATTTTTAATTCATCCCCCATAGAGTCGTCGTCAGCCTGCCCGAATTTTATAAACGCATCAGGGTTTGACGACTTCCTGATATACTCCATGGCTTCCTGTATCTCGGAAAGTTTAAGGTTCCTGGCGCTGGTAAAGCTCACCAGTATGCCCTTAGCCCCGTCTATCACGGCATTTTCCAGCATCGGGGAATGGATGGCTTTAGAGGCGGCGTCCAAGTGACGTTTTTCTCCGGAAGCGCGGCCTATCCCGATCAAAGCTTCCCCCGATTTGGTCATAATCTTGCGCACATCCTGAAAGTCCACATTAATAATGCCGGCAGTGGTAATAACATCGGAGATGCCCTGAATGGCCTGCCTGAGAACGTCGTCAGCGATACGATAAGCTTCCGTTGCCGGGGTATTGATATCCACGATATCGCGAAGGCGGTCATTGGGAATTACCAGAAGAGAATCCACGTATTTGCGCATCTCATGAATGCCCTGGTCGGCCTGATCGGCCCTCACTGTGCCTTCAAATTCAAAAGGCCTGGTGACCACGCCGATTACCAGCGCCGCGGATGTCTCCTTCGCTGTCTGCGCAACAACCGGCGCAGCGCCGGTGCCGGTCCCCCCGCCCATACCGGCAGTAATGAATATCAAATCAGCATCGGCAACGGCTTCCTTGATAATGTCTACGGATTCCAACGCGGCTTGACGACCGCGAGCCGGGTCTCCGCCCACGCCGAGACCTTTGGTAAGGGTTTCTCCTATCTGGATACGATTGGCTGCCCTGTTACGGCGAAGGTCCTGGGCGTCGGTGTTGAGGGAGATAAAATCAACAAGACGGATATCGGCTTCCACCATGCGGTTGACGGCGTTGCCACCGCCGCCACCTACACCTATAACCTTTATCCTGGCTTCCTTGTCCTGGAAATCCCCGTTATATCTTATTCTTGTGTCGTTCATATGCTTAACGCGCAGGATTAAATTTCAAGTCCCTGCCACACTTACACTTGTCACTCATCAAAACAAGTCTTTTACCCAGCGCCACCAGGCCGCGGGAATCATGGGTGGCCGGCGCGATGCGGACGGCTCATTGGCCCAGGGTTTTAAATACTGATAACACACCAAACCTATCGCGGAAGTGTAGGTCTGATTAAGGTACTCCTCCGGACACTCTATGATGTCAGGTCTGGCAAACCCATGCCGCGCCTGTTTGAGATCAAGCAGCTGTTCCGCTGCCGCGTTCATTCCTTTAAGAAGGGAACCGCCGCCCGTAAGTATGGCCCCACCGGGCAGGTCGGCACAATTGCAATTTTGCAGAAAAGCGTTTATCTTTTCGAACATTTCCTCGGTCCGGGGCTGCGCGTACTCCAACAGATCTCTGGCCTTTATTTCTTTTTTGGTCCTGGCGTCAAGGCCTGTAATATTCATCATACGGTCTTCTTCCACGAGGTTTGAAAGCACGGCGCCATATTTTTCCTTTACATCCTGCGCCGCAGCCATTGAAGTCCCCAGACCATAAGCGATATCGCGGGTCACATTGTCGCCCCCAAGCGGAATCTCGCTGGAGAACCTGAGACTGCCCTCGTAGTAGATGCCTATCGCGGTAGTTTGGCCGCCGATATCTATAAGCAGACAGCCGAGATCCTTCTCCTCCGGCGAGACCACCAGTTCGCCGATGGCCAACAGATTGTAAACAGTATCTACAACCCTGAAGCCAGCCTGTGATACCGATTTCATCAGATTGTTTATGTGCGAACTCTGGGCGGTGACGATATGGACGCCGACCTCCAGAAGCGCACCTTCCATTCCCACCGGGTTGGGGACGCCGCGCTGTCGGTCTAATGAAAAGCCCTGAGGAATGACATGCAGTATCTCTCTGTCGGACGGAATAGGAATAGCCTTGGCGTTCTCTATGACGTTTGAGACGTCTTCGGCGGTTATTTCCTTGTCGGCGCGGGCGATGTTGTAAGCGCCGCGGTTATTAAAAGTCTGGATGTGCCCTCCGCGGACTCCGAGATAAACCTCGCCTACTATCTCTTTGGCTTTTTCCTCAGCCTGCTCCATAACGCTGGCGATGGCCCGCTGGGTTTCCGCGATATTGACAACGACCCCGCCTTTCAGGCCCTTGCAGGGCACAGAGGCGCCGGCGAGTATCCTGATTTTTTCAGATTCGGGGTCGTGTTCCGCCAAAACGCAGGTTACCCGGCTTGACCCCATGTCAAGGCCGGCAATGATATCTGACTTTGGCATATTACGCTCCAGAACAAGAAAGTTGCAGGTGAATAAAAAACCCGGAATTAAACGCGACAATGATATCTTACTTAAATATCGGGCAGCTTTGAAACAAAAATTTTTCCATCTCTGAAGTACCTGAAGTCGACCTTTAAGGGCCCATTTATTTTGCGCGCGGCGTCTGCAAGAACCTCATTAAGCCTTGAGATCTTGGCTTTCGTGAACGCGAATTCGCCCCACAAAACTTCCGTACTATTCTCAAGCGTGAGCCGGCAGACCTGCACGGCGCCGCGACACTCAAGCTTCACGGGGCGCGATGAGAACTCAGGCGCCTTGGCTCTTATCTCCGCTAAAAAACCGGCTAGCGGCACAAGGCCGGAGCCGGGCGCTGCGTAAAGATCGGTCTCAAAAATATCGGCCGGCTCTGCGCCGTAGTTTTCCCCCAACAGTCGGCCATTCTCGGAAAGATAAAAATCTTTATCGCCGTTCAGCCGCACTTTAGCCACAACGCGCTCAGATTCCGCCCGTACTAGGATACGACCATTCACAAAACTCCGGTCAACGTCCACGCTGCTTAAAGCGGGATACTTTTGTTTTAGGGCCGCTACTAAAGCCCGCGATTCCACGGCGGAAAAAGTATTTCCCAAATACCGGGAAAGACGGCTGGAAATCTCCGCCGAGATTTCATCGGAAGGACTCGTGACCGACATGGTTTTCAATGTGAAAGAAAACAACCGACCTAAAGTGAGAGAGGAAACAAAGCGGACGGCGCTCAAGCCGGTGTAGCCAAGTATAACCACGGCCGCAAGCGAAGAAAACGCGATACCAGCTGTCTTTAAAAGACGATTACGGACTTTCAGCCGAACCCTGACCTTATATTTTTTCACCACAGCCATATCATCATATTATATTCCATTAAAACCCAGGATATCAAAAAAATCGCCGACTCCCCGTCGGGCACGGTATTTCTTAAACCGCGGGCGGCCCGGACAGCCCGGATCCGAAATTTGCAATTCGCTATTATTTTTGTATACTTGTGCATAGTGTCTGCCCGTTTGACGGGCACCTGCACAAATATTGCGCCCGTAGCTCAGGGGTAGAGCATTCGCCTTTTAAGCGAGTGGCCGCGCGTTCGAATCGCGCCGGGCGCAAAATTTGGGCGTCATAGTATAGAGCAGGGAATTACGGGTATGGTTTGCAAAACAGCGGGGTTGTCATAATAAATTCAAGGACGGTACTCACCATGTCGGGAGGCGAAATGTTCAAAAATAAAAAAGGTTTCACGCTCATAGAGTTGCTGGTCGTAGTGCTCATCATCGGTATTCTGGCGTCAATCGCTATTCCTCAGTATTTTAAGGTCGTGGAAAAAGCCCGCGTCGCGGAAGCCATGAGCGTCATAGCCGCCGTCAAATCGGCCGAGGAGCGCTTTCTTGCAAAAGGCGGCACCTATACCTCGGACTTAACTGCGTTGGATATTTCTTACGCCAATATGACCGCTTCAGCTATCACCACCAAATTCTTCACTGGAACAGTAGTGGCAGGAACCTGCACCAGCGGCCCCTGCTTCGTTATGACCGTTACACGCCACTCAACCAATGCTTCTGTTGCAGCGCGCTACGGAGCATACTCACTGAATGTCAATGTCCCCGACAGGGCGGATGTCCAGATCGCAGGTTGCCCCGGTGGATCAGCCAACTGCAACGAACTTACCCAGTAACTATTCTCATAAAAAAACCCCTGTCTTTTTAAGACAGGGGTTTTTTTTGCCGGATAAGTTTTTATTCGGATTTTTTAAAACCGGGATGGCCAGCCTCATAGGCCTCAAGCTTACCGACGGCGGCTGAAAGTTTCAGTCTAAAATCTTCCAGAGATTTCCGATAAGTGTCCTCCCGCGCTTCTTTCTCCAGGCGAAGGGAATCAAGTTCCTGATTCTTTTTAGAAACCAGCTCAGCCGCGCGGGCCGCTTCCTGATTTTTCCTGGCCAGCCTTTCGTCAAAATCCTTCTCTTTTTCAGAATAGAGGCGCTCAAGACGCTCGCGCTCAAGCAGCATAAGTTCTCCTCTCTCCGCCTTGAGGGATTCTATAGCCTTACTGAGCTGAAGAACCTTATCCTCATACGCTTTTACCGTATCCGAAATCTGAGCCTGCAGCTCAGCTTTCCATTTGTATCGCTCTTCTGAGACCGCGATATTCTTCTCTTCTTCCAACTTTATCACGACAGCCTTAAATTTATTAATATCGTCATCTTTCCTTCCGTTTTCAAGGCGAGCTTCTTTAAGTTGGGCGTCAAATACAGCGGATATCTTCTGCTTCTCAGCGGCATGCCGCTCCCCGATGGCGGCGAGCTCATCGGCAAGCTCACGCTCATGCGCGTTTTTAAGCTGGGTCCGGAGAGCGGAGAGGTCTGTTTCTGCCTTTCCCTTTACCGCGTCAATAGACCGGCGATACTCCGAAACCTGGGTTTGACAAACGGCTTTATCGTTTATAGTGGCCTCAAGCTCCCGGCGTAAATGCGCTATTTCTTCAACTTTAAGCCGCAGGGTGTCTTCGTAGATGCGTTGGGTAGTGTCCACTTCCTCTCGCAGAGCGCCTGCCTTTTTTTCCATCTCAACCTTAAGCCTTACATCGTACTCGGACTGCAGCTGTTTTTCCCGAAACGAGAACTCTTCAAGTTTTATGTGGTACTGTGTCTGCAGGCCCTCAGCCTTATGGGCATATGAGTCGCGCTCGGTCTGCAAGGTCTTGTTGCTCTCGTCTAAAGCCTTCAGGTTTTTTTCCAGGCGATCAATTTCCTCAGCTCGCTTGCGCAGGTCGTCCTTGCAATTGTTCCCGAGCTCGGAGAGTTTCTCCGCCAGGCGGCCGCGCTCGTGCTCTATGGCTATCTTGAGGCGTCTGGGAATTTCAGCCTCCATCTCGAAGTAGCGGGTCTTCTCCGCTTCAAGACTTGAGGTAAGGGCAGATATCTTATGTTCGGATTCGGCCTGAGAACTTTTTTTCTCAGCCTCCAGAGTGCGTATTACACTTTCCAGGCTTTCCATGGCCTGCTTGTAGCGGTCCAGATCGATATCGCGCTTGCGCACGGCTTCCGGCAGATCTGAAATCTGCTTTTGAAGCAGCTCCACTTGTATTTTATACTCCTCTATCTCCTGGTTCTTCTCCATCAACTTCTTATCGATGTCCAGATCTTTCTGTCTTAAAACCTTTTCGCGCTCCGCGGTCTCAGCCTGAAAGCTGTCTTTAGCCCACTTGAGCACGGCTTCGTGTTTTTTGAGCTCTTCTGCGCCGGATTTTTCCCTCTTTTCAAATTCGGCGAGCTTTTCGGCGTAGGCGCTCTCAAGACCTGACCTGACGCCCTCAATTTCGGCGGCGGACTTTTTGCGCTCGTCGTCAAGCCGCGCGGCGTACAGCTTCTCAAGATCCTGCTGCTTGGTCATCTGCTCCTGACGAAGCGTCCAAAGTTCCGCTTCCACTTGGGCCCAGCGGGCGCGCAGTTCATCGGATTTCTTCTGGTAATCTTCCAGAAGCTTACTCTCTTTCCGCTTAAAAATCTCTTCCTGCCTGGAATCTTTCTCCTCCAGATCCTTTTCTCTTTCGGCCAGGCGCTCAAGTTTGGCCCGGAACCGGTACTCCAGCGAATCCTGCCTGGACTTCATTTCCTCTTCGTGGGAGTGGACGATCTTTTCAAGCTCTGAGTTTTTGCTTTTTAACTGGCTTTCCAGAAAGGATGTCTGGGCAGTTTTTTCCTGAAGATTCTGTTTTGTGCGGAGAGTGTCTTCCTGCAGGGCGCGGATCTTGTCCAGCGCCCAGCGCAAAGCCAAGCGCGCCGTTTCCACGTCGTTTATGGAAGCCTCATTAAGAGATGATTCGTCAAATTGGTTGTTCATATATAAATGCCTCAGTTTAATTCTAACTTTTTTCTGTTTCATAAATGTTGCCTAAAATTATTAAAATGGTTAAGCGATCGCCTGATTTCCGCTATTTCCCCTTAAACACTGCCTGCTCGATGTTGGGGCCGACGGCGGGTCAACCAAACGCCGGAAAATCCCGGAGTTACATTTCCTCCCAGCCCTTACCTTTGCTATTATGTAAGTATGAAGAAAGGCCTATTTATCGTGTTTGAAGGGCCGGACCGGTCCGGCAAATCCACTCAGGTCAGACTCCTATCCGACTGGTTGATAAAAAACCGCCTTAAACCCGTTTTGACGCGCGAACCCGGAGGAGCCCGCATTTCTGAAGCTATCCGCGATATTCTGCTCGACGCCAAAAACAAAATCAGCCCCCTGACAGAACTCCTGCTTTATGAGGCGGCCCGGGCCCAGCATACAGCGGATATAATTCTGCCCGCACTTAAAGCCGGCAAAACAGTCATCTCGGACCGCTTTACTATGGCAACCACCGCATATCAGGGCTACGGCCGAAAACTGGACCTCAAAATAGTCGAAACACTGAACCGCATAGCCACTGCCGGCCTTAAACCGGACCTGACCATAGTTTTCACCATGCCCGACAACGAATTTTTCAGGCGCGGCAAAAATCTCAAATCGGACAGGATGGAACGCCAAGATACCGCTTTCAGGCTCAGGGTCAACAAGGCCTATTCAGTCCTCGCTGCGCGTCGGGATTCCTTCAGGGTCGACGCCACTGGCTCAGTACGGGATATACACGCCGCGATAACATCAAAGCTGTCTGCTAAGTTTAATATTATCCATAGCACATTCACTCGTTTGCCATAGTCATACGTCATACGCAGAAAAACAAGCAACTCCTCTAAAGCGTACGGCATATGGCAAATAGCCTAAAGCAATAACGATTTATAACTGTTATGTCCTTTAAAAACATCCTCGGACACGAAGGCACGATAAAAAAATTGAAAGCGCTGATTTACAGCGGACGCGTGCCTCCCGCGCTGCTTTTCTCGGGTATTGAGGGCATCGGTAAATTTCTTACGGCAAAAGAATTCGCCAAAGCTCTTAACTGCACCCATATTATTCCGGAAGAACCGAAAGCGGAAGAAGAACTATTTGGATCTTGTCCTGAGTCCATCCCCGAACCCTCTCCCCTGAACCCTCCACCCTCGGACGACGCCTGCGACCTTTGCATTTCCTGCTCACAGACCACCAAAGGGGTGCACCCCGATGTGCGCGTTATAGACTCCGAATTCCAGGGGCTGCTGCTGGATGAGGACGCTCAGAAACAGAAGACCCTGCGCATAGATACGGTCAGAGAATTCACCCGCCATGTGTACCAGAAAGCCGTGCTCTCCGCATGGAAAATATTCATCATAAACGACGCCCACACTCTGAACACAAACGCCCAGAACGCCATGCTGAAAGTATTGGAGGAACCGCCGCCCAACACTATCTTCATTCTGATAGCAGCCAAAAAAAACCTGCTTCTCCCGACCATAATTTCCCGAAGCTACGCAATAGAGTTCAGAAGCCTTTCCCCCGCGACCGTTGAAGAACTCCTGGTTCGCGCCGGGATGACTCCGGACGAAGCGTCCGCCATGAGTGAATTGTCAGGGGGCTCGATGAAAAAGGCCCGCGATATTAAAAAAACCCGCGACCGCCTTGCCGCGATAACGGCCGACGGACCCCAAAGGATCTTCAAACTGGTTTCAAGCCTCCCCCGTGAGCCCTATATAGCGCGCGAAGAGGCTAAGATCATGCTGGATATGCTGCTGGTGTCCGCCAGAAAAACCTGGCTCGCGCAGCCGCACGGCAAGCCAGCCGCGACGCACGCGGCCCTGATCAGAAAACTTCTTCAATATCGACGGTTTCTCAACCAGAACGTATCCCACGGCCTCGTGCTGGAAGCGGCTCTACTGGAAAGCGCTAAACTTTCCGTCTCTTTTCTTGGGCCGCGGACCTGAACCCCCCGGACATAAAACCAAATATTAAGTCCTAAAAAACAAGAAACCGGGCCCTGGGGAATCAGAGCCCGGCGGACTGATAAAACCTGTCTTGCCGTCAATCTTCCTTAGATCCCACGGAACACGCGAGCTTAAATAGCCCAGCCAGTATGCCGGAGACAGCGTACAACGAGAAGAATAGGAACAAAGCGTCCTGCGGATAAGCTATTATCAGGAACAGAACGGAGAGGATCAGGAACATCCCTTTTATTGATGCAGGCTTAAGGAGCCCTCCCTGCTTGAAAGCGGCGTAAGGCACGGAGGAAACCATCAAAAACGCCAGGGCAATCATTATAAACGGCGTGATGCCGTAAATGAAGGGCATCTGGTCCATAATTATTTTTATGCTTCTAACGCTGCCTTGCGCCTCAAGCATGCTGTAAGCCAGAACGAAAGAGGCCAATATTCCGGCAGCTGCGGGTATGGGCAGACCCTGAAAATATGCCTTTGAACTGCCGCCAAAATGCGCCTTTACGTTAAAGCGCGCCAGGCGCAGAGCCCCGCATAAAACATAGAAGAACGCCACCGGGCAGCCCCAGATGCCGTAATCTTTTAGCACGAAATTATACATCAGGTAAGCCGGGGCTATTCCGAAGGACATCCAATCGGAAAGGGAATCTATCTCCACTCCGAAGGAACTTTCGCCGTGCACCAACCGTGCGATGCGGCCGTCCAGCATATCCATCACATACGACATGATAATGAACCAGCCTGCCAGAACATAATTGCGCTCTGAGGCTGAAATTATGGAGAAAAAACCGAACGCCATATTGGCGATCGTAAAGATGGACGGAAGCACCACGGCCCCGGTCTTTTTCAGTTTTTCCATGTCTATGCGTTTTTCCTTTACCTGTATTTCATCCATTTGTTTAAATCCTCGTCACTCTGACTATTTATTCGCATGTTCCAGCCGCCTGAACGCCTGCGACCATCTACCAAAGCCCCAATACCGTTTCGGCGCCATAAACCTTGTCGCCAGGCTTCACCAGAACGCGTGTGGAAACAGGCAGATATACCGCAACCTGGGAGCCAAAATAGATCATACCTATCCTGTCGGATGCCTTCACGGCGTCGCCGGGTTTGACGTAGGAGACTATGCGCCTGGCAATGGAACCGGTAAGCTGCTCCACATGGGCGAAGCGGCCGTTATCACCTGTCATCTTTATGAGATTGCGCTCATTTTTGGAAGCTTCCGGCTTATAGGCGATGGCGAACTTACCTTTGGTATAGGTCACGCTCTCGACTTTTCCCTCCATCGGGGAGCGCTGCAGATGCACATTAAAAACAGAAAGGAAGATGCGCACAACCATAACGCCAGGATCGTCCTCTGTCCTGACACTCAGCACCGTACCATCGGCGGGGCAGACTATTTCGCCGGGGGCGAAAACCCGATTTCTCTCCGGGTCGCGAAAAAAATAAGCCGAAAAAAGAGCGAAGAAAACTCCCAGGATCAGCACCGGGACCCCCAGCCATTTCAGCCAGAAAGACGCGACGCCTCCGAGTACGGCCGCCGCAATTCCGATGCAGATAAGTTTTATTCCCTCAGGAACTATGCTCATAAATTTTCACCTCGCCAAATTTTATCTCAACCGCAATGTCGCTCAGGGTGCAAGCAAGCGCGCAATACTTAAAAATGGGCAGGGCGGGACTCGAACCCGCACGACCTTGCGGTCAACGGATTTTAAGTCCGTCGCGTCTACCAGTTCCGCCACCAGCCCGTAATACTAAAGCCTTAACTGAAGAATCCAAAAGAACATGCCAAATCGCAATTTATTTTAGCATTTTTACCACTCCCCATAATCAACCCGCAGTTCTTATTTGCTTTCCTTCCTCAGTTCCGAGTCACAGAGGCGGTAGAAAGAATCACACGTCATAGACGCCACTTTCTCACCCGAGGCCTTCTCCCTTATTTCACGATCGTTCGAAACGATCACGCACCGCACGCCCTCCATAGTGAGGAAATAAGCCCGTTCCAGTAAAAAATCGTCAGCTGATTCTCGCCCGCTGAAATAAACTGTCATGGACGGGTTGGCGAGAGCGCGCACGTGTCTGAATTCGCCGTCAAACACCACGCGGAAAGACGAGACGCTTAAAACTTCAAGCCGCGAGACAGCGTCCAGCCAGTTCAGAAACTCCGTTTCGAGCGCGTCCGGCTTGCCAGACCGAAGATTATCCCAGAAACTTCTGGAAAAATTAGAACCGTCTATGAGATAAACCGTGGCCTTTGAGGAGATGCGCTTCATTGTTCCCGGACTTCAAGGATCATGACCTTGCGCGTGGTTTTCTGAAGCCTCAGCCCGAGTTGATTGATCAGACTGGAATTTATACCCGCCGGATCCCTCGCACCCGTCTGAAACGCGTAATCGTAATATCCTTTCAGACCTGTCTCATCTAGCAGCGGAAGATCGAGCTTTTTTTTGAGCATGTCGCACAGCAGGTCCACCGGCATATTCTCCGCCTTAAAATCAACGCCGTCCACGGAAACCGCGCTTTTAAGAGCTTTCGTCTTGCTAAAACCTTTTACTCCTCCCGGCGCCGGCTTCAGCAGGTAAACCTGCATGTCTTTTTTAGCGGTTTGAAGCCTGAGTCCCAACGCCTTCTCCACGCCCGCAGAGAAGAGATCCTTCAACTCCCCGGCGCGTTCCCGGGGCTGACGCGCCCGCATATCGTAGCGCTTTTTCAGTCTGTCAGAGACTGCCGGAGTGGCGTCTATCTTTTCAGCTTCCCGGTAAAAATATCCAAGCGCATCAGACAGCGCCAGATTATAAGCGGTGTAATATCCCGGACCATAGTCGGAGGTCGTGTTACGGCTCTCCGGTTCGCCTATATAAAATTCGGCTATCGCTGCGGCAGCGGAGTTTTCCGCATCACGTGTGTTTCCCTGCAAGCTTTTTATTGGGGGAGCCTGTCCGGCAAGCATGGCGCTTATAACATCCTCTGTTACTTCTGTCGGATAGGTAATAGCCGAAACCTTTGAATCCCGGCCTATGAGCACTGTGTGCGGCCTTCCGAAAACACGGTAAGCCTTAAACACGGCGGCCGGCGCTCCGGGCGCTATCCAACCTTTGATCGGCGTCCTTTTCAGGAACTCTGAAATATCACTGCCGGCCTCGTCTGTTACAGCAATAAAAACGACGGGCTTATCTTTAAACTTCTCCACCAGATCGTTGAAGTGAGGGATATTCGCGACACAAGGTTCACACCAGGTGGCCCAGAATTCCAGGACGACAACTTTTCCTTTAAGCTCTTCCAGGCTTTCCAGTTCCTGTACCGGGGCATTGATTATGCCGGACAGCGCCAGTTGCGGAGCGGCCTCCCCCTTTTGGACAAGGTTCGGGCGCGCTTGAGGCGCCTGCTTTGAACAAGCCGCCATGAAAACCGAGAGCAGAAGCAATGTGAAAATTTTATTCATGTTTTAAAAAATTCCGCGGCGTGAATCCACGGCCCGGCAAGACTACCATCAAAAGCCGCTTACATGACCGGCATACGCCCCTGCGGGCTCGCGCTAAACCTTTAAGAGAGCAAAGCACTTTTCATGAGCATATTCTACATAAAATGGGGCTTTGCGGCCCACACAATATTTTTTGCTTTAATTCGGGTTTTTTGCTATATTCTCAGTCTATGGCAACCGCAAACATCAAATTTGGCCACTCCGGCTGGCGAGCGATTATCGCCGAAGATTTTAACCTCAGTAACCTGCGCAGAGTCACCCACGCCGTGGCCGAGCACCTCAAGGAAAACCGAGAATACGGCTATAAAGGCGAGGAGTACCTTCTCCATCTAAAAAACAGCGGCCGTGTGCCCCCGAAGGTTCAGCATGTCGTAGTGGGGTATGACACCCGCTATCTCTCCGAGGAATTCGCCAGGAACGTAGCGGAAGCTTTCGCCGCCGAGGGACTTACAGTCCTTCTCTCCAACATGGAGGCGCCCGCCCCCGCAGTCGCCTGCATGGTCATGAAAACCTTCGCTGCCGGAGGCCTGATACTGACCGCCGGCAACGGCCCGGCCCATTATAGCGGATTCAAGTGGACTCCCTACTGGGGCGGCCCCGCCCTGCCGGAAGTAACGGACGATCTGGAGGCCAGGATACAGAGCCTGACCATCGCGGAATCGGAAAAATTTCTGCCGTTTGACCACGCGGTATCCGCAGGCGTAATCAAGATCCTGGACTTTCACGAAAACTATTTCAAACAACTTTATTCCCTGTTAGACGCCGCCGCAATAAAGAAGGCCGGACTAAAAGTCGCGGCGGATTCCGTTTATGGCGCCGCCCGCACCTATTTGCGGCCCGCACTTGAAAAGCTCGGAGTGAAAGTTATCCCTTTACATGAAAAAAGAGATGTACTTTTCGGCGGTCGCGCGCCGGACACTGACGAGGAAAATCTTAAAGAGCTCAAAGCGGCAGTTATAAAGAACCGGCTGAACCTTGGTCTGGCCTGCAATTGCGACGCCGACAGTTTCGGCATAATAGATTCCGACGGCACCTGGATCTCCCCAAATCTGGTGTTTGGACTCGCGCTCGAACACCTGGTTAAGAACCGCGGTTTCAAGGGCAAGATTGCGCGGTCACTTATGACCTCCCATTTCGCCGACGCTGTAGGCCGGCAGTACGGCCTGACCGTACGGGAAACTCCCGTGGGTTTCAAACACGTCGGCAATCTGCTGCGCACCGGCCAATATCTGATCGGCGGCGAAGAGTCCGGCGGGCTCTCGATAATGGGACACGCGCCGGAACAGGACGGCATCCTTGCCTGTTTGCTCATGACGGAGATGGTCGCCTATGAACGCCGGCCCATAAAGAAAATACTGGCCGAGCTCAACAGAAAGGTCGGCAATTTCGTCAATTCCAGGATCGACCAGCGCGTGGATAAGGGAGTCAACCTGGCCGCGGTGCTGGAGAAGCTCACTCACCGCCCGCCCCTGAACCTGTCCGGGGCCTCGGTATGGCGCATAGACCACACCGACGGGTTTAAATTTATAATGAAAGACGGCAGCTGGATGGGGTTGCGCCCATCAGATGCTGAACCAACGATAAGGATATACGCCGAGGCTTCGACCAAACCCCGGATGGAAGCGCTCATAGAGGCCGGTAAAAAGATAATAAACGGAAAATTTTAAACCCTGACGGCATGCACCGGGTTAGATTGAGAGGAGAAAAAAATGGACGCTAAAATTAAAAAAGTAATAGCCAGAGAGATACTTGACTCGCGGGGGTTCCCCACGGTTGAAACCGACATATATTTAACTGACGGCTCTTTCGGACGCGCCGCGGTCCCGAGCGGCGCATCCACCGGCACTCACGAGGCCCTGGAACTCCGCGACGGCGGCAAACGCTACCAGGGCAAAGGCGTGGTCAAAGCCGTTGAAAATGTAAACGACATTATCGCTCCCGAGATCGCCGGCTTAAAAACGGATCAGGTTAAAATAGACGAGCTTATGATAGAACTGGACGGCACCCATACGAAATCAAAACTGGGCGCGAACGCCATACTCTCGGTCTCCATGGCTCTGGCGCGAGCCGCCGCGGCGTCCGCCAAACTCCCGCTTTACGCCTACATTCGCAAAGCTTACGGCATAAGGCACAAGGACTTCATTATCCCGGCCCCGATGCTCAACATTGTCAACGGGGGCAAGCACGCCGATTCCGGCATTAATATTCAGGAATTTATGATCGTGCCTACAGGCGTCACAAAGTTTTCCGAGGCTATACGCGTCGGCTCGGAAATATATCACACGCTCAAAGGCATCCTGTCCAAGGGCGGTTATACGGTCTCCGTCGGAGACGAAGGCGGCTTCGCCCCCAAGATCTTCACCCACGAATCCGTGCTTGAAACCATCTGCAAGGCAATAAAGGACGCCGGCTATACTTTCAAGGAAGTCCAACTGGCCCTGGACTCCGCCGCCAGCGAATTCCACCAGAATGACCGCTATGTGTTCGAGAGCTCTAACCTCACACACCAGGAAATGACCAGCAAATATTCGGAATGGAAGAAGCATTTCCCTCTTATTTCTTATGAGGACCCTCTTGCCGAGGATGACTGGGAAGGCTGGGAGCACATGACTAAGCAGCTGGGGAAAAAGGCCCGCATCGTGGGTGACGATATTTTTGTAACCAACCCGGAGCGCCTGAAACGCGGAATAGAAGAGGGCATAGCCAACGCCATCCTTATCAAACTGAATCAGATAGGTTCTCTGACCGAGACCGTGCGCGTTATAGAAATGGCGCAGAAAGCCGATTACGCGACCATCATCTCTCATCGCTCCGGGGAAACGGAAGACGCCTTTATAGCCGACCTGGCAGTGGCAACCAACGCCGGAGCAATCAAGACCGGCGCGCCATGCCGTTCAGAACGCCTGTGCAAGTACAACCAGCTCATCAGGATAGAGGAAGAACTGGGCAAGAAAGCTAAATACGCCAAGGACATGGCGTTCAGATTTAAATAGCGAGAGTCAGCGAAATAGCGAAGTAGAGAAGTAGCGAAATGGCGCGCAGAGAATAAAGTTCTTGTCAGCCAACTGCTTCGCTATTTCGCTATTCGCTATTTCACCACCTCAGCCATGCAACTTAAAAAACATAAATCAAAATTTAAATACATTATCCTGCTTTCGCTGATCATTTTCCTGTTGGCGAACAAGGGTTTCAGGTCGCTGACAAAAAACTACCTGGAATTAAGGCGGCTTAAGAACCAGAAAATAGAACTTAAATCGGAGGAGCTCGGTCTTGAAAAAAGTTTCAAAACCATGAAGGAGCCCGGGCAAATAGAGCATACGGCCCGCAAAGAGCTGGGCCTCATAAAACCCGGAGAAATAGAATACCGCTTTCCGCCGCCAAAGGACGATAAATGAAGTCCGAACAATTAAAGCTTGGCCCCATGGATAATTTCTCCTACGTGGTCTGGGATGCCGACCTGAGAGAAGCCGCCGTTATCGACCCGGCCTGGCAGCCGAAAAAAATAGAGGAATTTCTGCGAAAGGAAAACCTCTCCCTTAAACTCCTGCTCCTGACTCACGCTCATCCCGATCATGTCAACGCCGCCCGCTATTTTCTGGATAAGGACAAGAACCTTACCCTTACCATGCATAAGGAGGACCTGTTCCTCCTGGATGACGACATTAAACCGCTGAACCTGATTAAGGACGATGATGAACTCGCTCTCGGCCGCGTCAAAATAAAGGTGATGCATACTCCGGGACATACCCCCGGCTCTGTCTCCTATGTGACCGGCGGCTGCGTGTTCACGGGAGACACGCTTTTCGTGGGGGGATGCGGCAGAACGGATCTGCCCGGCTCCGACCCCAAAGCTTTGCGCCTCAGCCTTTTAAAGCTCGCCGCCCTTAGCGGAGAAACAACGCTTTACCCCGGTCACTCCTACAACGGTAACAGCTCCACCATAGGGGTACAGAAGGAATGTAATATTTACATGAAACTCGCCGCTAAAAGCGAGGCTGAATTCCTGAAAGCCTCGGCATGAGAAAGGCCTGGGCGGGGCCTGCGCTTGCGCGCACAATCCTTAAAGTATAAACTAGTTAAGAGATTATCGCTTTTAAATCCCAGCTCCGTGGTATTGAATCGTATAGTTTTAAGTACTGAATATGCACCCTTTTTTATTACATCTCGGCGGTTTTAAACTGCCAGCCTACGGGTTTATGGTAGCCCTCGGTTACTCGGCTGCCATTTTCTATCTTCTTAAAAGCCGCGCAAGCTTCGCTATAACCAGGGAGCAGACCGCTGACCTTGTGTTTTACTCGGCCCTATCCGGCATACTGGGCGCTAAAGCCGTATTCGCCGCAACATACTGGAACGAATTAGGTCCTGACCTAACCTCAAAACTCCTTTATATTCTGAAGTCTTTTAAATACGGTTTTGTGTTTTACGGCGGCTTTGCAGCCGGCGCCGCGGCCTTTTTTCTTTACTGCCGACGACACGGGCTTAGTTTTCTTAAAGCCGCCGACTACTTCGCCCCGGCGCTGGCTCTGGCGCACGGATTCGGAAGAATAGGCTGTTTTATGGCCGGCTGCTGCTATGGCCGCCCCTCGCCCGTCAATTTCGGCGTGGCTTTTACTGATCCTTTATCTGAGGTCCCGCAGGCCTACCTGGGAGTCCCCCTGTATCCGACGCAGCTTCTTGAAGCGGCTGGCAATTTCTTTATATTCGGGGGGATGGTCTGGCTATCACGCCGTGAAAAACCGCTGCCCGCAGGCGTGATATTGGCCGTCTATATGCTGGCGTATTCCATCCTGCGCTTCCTTGTGGAATTCCTTAGGGGTGACGACCGCGGAGGCGCGTGGCTGGGGCTTTCCCCCGCTCAGACGTTATCGGTCATCGCGGCTTCAGCCGCGATATTTATAATTACTATTGTGAGAAAAAAATGAAAACACAGGCAATGATATTTGAAGGCGCGCCGGAAAGGCTGGACGTATTCATAACCCGCTCTGAATCCGGTCTATCAAGGGAATTCGTAAAGCGGATGATAAATGACGGCAGGGCGTTGGTAAACGGTACTGTCAGGAAACCATCTTTTTTGCTTGAACCCGGCGACTCGGTTACCATAGATCTTCCCGCCATGGGGAAAAAGGAGACCGCCGCGCTTGACTCGATTATAATATACGAGGATAAGGATCTGCTGGCAGTCTCAAAACCAGCTGGCATAAGCGTCCACCCCAACGATTCCAACTGGGAGCGCCGCCCCGAGACCTGCCTTATCTGCGAATCAACGCTTGTATCGATGCTGCTCCGGGCACGCCCGGAGCTGGGGAACAACAAAGTCCCCCGCATGGGGCTGGTACATCGCCTGGACCGGGACACGAGCGGCCTGATGCTGGTGGCGAAAACGCCTGAAGCGCAAACCGCCCTGCAAACCCAATTTCGCGAAAGGCTGGTGGAAAAGACCTACGTGGGCGTTGTCGGAGGAGTGCCGTCCAAAAAGACCGGCTCAATAGATGCGCCTATAGGCCGCGCATCAGGCTTCAAAAAAATAAAGGTATGGGAATACGGCCGGGCCGCGCTCACGGATTTCAAGGTTACGGAAAAAACCGGAAAACACGCCATGCTCGAGGTTTACCCCCGCACGGGCCGCACCAACCAGATACGAATTCATCTGGAGTTTATAGGCCACCCGATAGTCGGCGACAGGCTTTACGCCGGAGAGAGGGCTTCCCGCCTTATGCTTCACTCGCGCGAGATAACCTTTATGCATCCCTCGAAGAACAAGAACATGACTTTAAAAGTGGAACTGCCGGAAGACTTCTTGCGGGAATGGGCCAAAATTAAAAAAGCGGACAAACAGAGAATTTAAGGTCGGAGGAATGGCGGACCAGATATTATAAGGAAATTCCGTCAATCATCCAGTCCCTTATAATTTAGATACGGAAGCGAACAGCCTGAAATCCAGCCTAGGGAACAGGCTGTTCTTTTTTTCCAGGTCGGCAAGATTCTTTTCATCCACGCGCTTCTCCAGAACTTCGGAAAGCAGTCTTACGGCGTTGGCAGTATGGATTTCTACGCGGCCGGCGGCATATTGTGAGTGGGAGCCGATATACATAAGGAACGGCCAATCGGAACTCTGAGCGAGCAGCACCTCACGGGCAGCCTGGTTAAGAGCCCTCAGAGTGATTGTGGACAGGTCTTGGTTGCGGAATCTGTTAGCGGTCACGATCATCCTGTCCGTCACATCCAGAATCCTGGGATAGATACCATCGTTTGACTCGTTAACCCAAGGATCGAAATAGCCATTCTCACCCCAGGAAGAAACCTGAGGGTTTATCTCAGCGGGTTCCGGACAGGTATTCATGTATTCCTCGGGTGTGACAAACTGCAGAGGCAGCCGATCCTGCCTGATCTTCCTTAAGACACTTTCCAGGAACGCCGGACCTTCAAACCACCAGTGACCGAACAATTCCGCGTCATAGCAACCGACAATCACCGGCCGGATACTTTTGGAGGCGTAAATTTCGTCAACTTGTTTCATACGGCGGGCAAGGAAATCGGCGGCGTGACGCTCAACCGTGGCCAGAGCCTCGTCGGAATCATAACACAGTTTTTGGGAAAGGTCCACGGGACCAGTGATGCGGTGGTACTTCAGGCCCAGGGACCGGCGAGTGCCATCGGCGCTCAAATAAGGCTTTATGTAATCATAATCGGCATCGTAACCCAGGTCGCGGTAAAACTCCCGGTAGGCCGGGGCTCCCGGATAGCCGAATTTCGCGCTCCACACTTCTTTTGAAGAATCAGCGTCGCGGGCAAAAAGGTTAAGACCGTTCGGCGTGCGGTAGGAGGAATAGACGCCGTTCTTAGGCGCAGCGTCGGAAAAACTAACGGCATGAGACTCCGTAAAAATATATTTGAAGCCGGAAAGCTTGAGGTAAGTCTGGAGGCGGGCGTCATAAGCGCATTCCGGCAGCCAGAAACCGGATGGCTTCCTGTTGAACCTGTCAAAATAATCATCAGCCGCGGCAGATACCTGCGCGCGAAGCGCTTCCGGGTGCGCTAACAGCGGCAGAATAGAATGCGTGGCCGACGTAGTGATGATCTCAATATGCCCCGCGTGCTGAAGCTGCTTTAAAGGAGTTATAAGATCGCCGCTGTACTTATGAATGATCTGAGCCGCTTCACCGTAGAGCCGGGAGTAGAGCCTTACCGTCTTTGAAAGCACGGGATCGCTCTCAGTGCGGATAAGTTCTTTATCTATCAGTTCCAGGCGCGCATCTATATAGCGTTTGAGCTTTCTTTCCAACTGCTCGTTCTCCAGCATCGCGCCAAGGGTAGGCGAGATGGAGATGGCAATGCCTGGCCTGATACCATCCCGTACAAGCCTGTCAAGCACGGAAATGAGCGGGATATAGGTTTCCACCACGCCTTCAAAAAACCAATTCTCCTCCAGAAAATCCTCCTGCTCAGGATGATTGACATACGGAAGATGCGCGTGCAGGAGGAAAAGCAGGGAGCCTTTGGAACTCATACGGGATCCTTCCTGAAAAATTCGGAACTGGAGTACCCGGCCGACAGAATCTGCCGGGGAGCCGAGACAGGCGTGGCTGTGGGGTTGCTCTCCAGGATTTTTTCCTGGGCACCGTCCTTTTTACGGGCATAGATGGCGGCGGTATATGTCCGGCCTTCAACGGGCGGTTTCATATAAATTTTGCCGGAGTTCCACTGGACCGAAACTTCCGAGGTCAGGGCTTTATCGTCCACGGCGGAAAGCCTCACGATTATTTCCGGCTCATATCCATGGATCTCAAAAGTTTCCTCACTGCCCCGGCTCCAAGTCCAGCAGATAAAGACCGCGGCCGGGTTCTTGGGCAGCAGGTAAAGCTTGTCGTTGGACGGGGTGAAAGCTGTTTCGTTGGCCATATATCGCGCGGTGAAGCCCGAAAAAAATCTCTACAGATAATTTACTAAATTTCCCCGAAATTAAAAACATTTTTTTATATTTTGTTTTTTTATATCATAATGAAAGGGAGCCATCGGGCGGACACCCTGAACAATCTGACTTATCCAGAAGGAGCCTTTATGAAAGCAATTTGCAAATTATCCCCCGGACCCGGCGCCGAATACGTAGACCGCGAAGTCCCGGTCATCAATAAAGATGAGCTGCTTTTGAGAGTGGACCACGCCGCCATCTGCGAGAATGATATGGCGATCTACAACTGGACCGGCTGGGCGCCGGACCGTGTTAAAACTCCCATGATCTTCGGGCACGAGCTCTGCGGCGAAGTGGTGGAGATGGGGCAGTTGGATAAAGGCTTTAATAAGGGCGATTTTGTATCCGTTGAATCCCACATTTTCTGCGGTCTCTGCTATCAGTGCCGCAATGATCAGCGCCACGTCTGCGCCAACGTGCGCATGATCGGCATCGACACTCCGGGCGGCTTCGCCGAATACGCGGCCGTGCCGGCCCGCTGCGCCTGGAAGCACACCGACGATTCTCTGAAAGATATCGGGGCAATCATGGAGCCTTTCGGGAACGCCGTCTACGGCGTGCTGGCCGAGGACATCGTGGGGAAAACGGTGCTTATCTCCGGCTGCGACCCCCAGGGGCTGTTCGGTATAGGCATAGCCAGAGCCGGAGGCGCCAAGAATATAATCGCGCTAGACTCCTCCGCCTACCGGCAAAAACTGGCTAAAAAAGCGGGCGCGGGCCACGTCCTGGACCCGCAGTCCGGAGATATTTTCACAAAGATAAAGCACGCCGCTAAATCTCCGGACGGCGTCGATACCGTCATAGAAATGTCCGGGGACCCTAAAGCCATTGGGCTGGGGTTATCGGTGCTACGCTACGGAGGCAGATTCACCGCCTTCGGGATGCCCGGCAAGAAAATAGAACTTGATTACGCCAAGGACATAATTTCAAAAGGCATACGCCTCTACGGCGTAGCCGGCCGCGAGATTTTCAGAAGCTGGTACAAGATGGAAAGCATACTGAAATCAAACGCGGTAGACCCACGACCGATAATCACCCATACGTTCAAGTTCAGGGATTTCAAAAAAGCCTTTGAGCTGGTAGGGTCAAAAGAAAAGAAATGCGGCAAAGTGATTCTGACGCCGTAAGCGTCAAAATACCATTAGCCGTTTGCCATAAACAGAAAAGGACTGCCATTTGCTATTAGCCGTACGCCATATGCTTTAAAGGAGTTGCCTGATTTTTCCGCGAATGGCCAATGTCGGATAGCAAATAGCGTTTTACTCCGCGTATAGCCAATGGCATATGGCAAGCAGCTTACAGTTATTGGCATAAATTCCACTTTCAACCGACTATAAGGAGAACCCACATGATTTTTGATACGCTGAAATTCGCAGAAGAAGAAGTCGCTACGCTTAAAAAGGAATCCCGTTTCATCAAGCCCCGCGTCCTGGAATCCGCACAGGAACCGGTTTCCGTAATAGACGGCAAAAAAGTTATCAACCTGACCTCCAATAATTATCTGGCCCTGGCCAATAGCCCAAAAGTAAAAAAAGCCGCCATCGAAGCCATAGAAAAATACGGGGTGGGTTCAGCGGCCGTGCGCACCATCATCGGCACCATGTCGATCCATGAAGAACTGGAAAACAAATTTGCAGCCTTCAAGCACTCCGAAGCCTCCATTCTCTTCCAATCCGGCTTCACCTCGAACGTCGCGGTCTGCCAGTCGCTGATGTCAAACGAGGCCGACCTGCTTATCTCCGACGAACTCAACCACGCCTCCATAATAGACGGCGCGCGCCTGGCTAAAGCGCCACGCAAGATTTACCGCCACAAAGACACTAAGCATCTGATAGAGATCCTTGAAACCCCCGAGGCGAGAAAGGCCCGCAGAAAGATGGTAGTCACCGACGGGGTGTTTTCCATGGACGGCGATATCGCGCAATTAGATGAGGTCGTGGCCGCGGCGCACAAATACGGCGCTTTCGTTATGGTGGATGACGCGCACGCAAGCGGCGTCATCGGCAAGGAAGGACGCGGCACCGTAAGCCATTTCAATCTTGACGGCAAGGTGGAGATACAGATAGGAACGCTTTCAAAGGCTTTCGCGTCAGTCGGAGGCTACGCGGCCACTACACAAAATCTCAGGGATTATCTTGGATCTGTTGCCAGACCCTTCCTATTCTCCAGCTCCCAGCCGCCGTCAGTGGCGGCGACCTCGCTGGCTGTTCTTGATATATTGCTTACCGAACCGCGGCATTTAAAAAACCTGTGGGACAACACCGCCTTTCTGAAAGAAGAACTGAAGAAATACGGCTTTGACACCGGCGCCTCCGTCACACCCATCACGCCAGTCATGACGGCGAAGGCCGTAGAGTTCTCAAACCGCCTTTTCGAAGAAGGCGTGTTTGCTCTCGCCCTCGGTTTCCCGACTGTCCCCAGAGGCAAGGAGCGCCTGCGCACCATAGTGACCGCCGGTCACACAATAAAGGACCTAGAGTTCGCCGTAGAAAAGTTCCGAAAGGTGGGCAAAGAGTTGAACATAATATAAGGTTGAGAGACTAGCGAAAGATAATTTTTTCCTTCCAACCGAAGCGGCAGAAAAAACAACCGGGAACTATATGGTCATAATAATAGGCTTCGGCATTTCCTGCGGAGATCACTTGACCCTAAAGGGGCTTAAAATGCTCCAGGATTGCGATGTAGTGTTCGGACCAAAAGGAGCCATACCGCCAGATATACTCAGGACGATTCATGACTTCCGCGATATTGTGAAGCTTTACCAGGGGGAAGGCGCGGAACGTCGGGTGACGGAAGCCGTGTTGGCCGAGGCTACGCGCGGAAAAACAGCAGGTTTATGCACTGTGGGTCATCCGCTTATCTTTGACAGGCCCGCGGCCTTCCTGGCCGGGGAGTGCAGGGCCCGTGGTATAGAGTGCCGGGTAATACCCGGTATTTCCGCAGTTGACGCGGTCCTTTGCGAACTTGGCTACGTGGTGGGCCCGGCCGGTTTTCAGGCTCACCAGGCGCTGCACCTGCATAAGACGCGGCTTGATGCCGGCCTTCCGCTTTTTATCTTCCGCTTCAGTGAACTGACCCGACATCAGGCAATCAGGTCCAAGTTCATGGCAAAATTATCTAAAACCTATACGCAGTCGCACCCTGTATACCTGGTGGAGTCGGGACATGTACCTAACGCCGGTTCACGAATAGAAAAAATAATCCTGGGTGAACTTAAAGTCAAGATCGGTTCGACAGCGCAGGAAGTAACACTCTTCATCCCCCCTCTGTAATACTTTTTTAAGCTGTCAGTGACGGAAATGACGGATGCCGGTAAGGAGCATTGCCGCGTTCTTCAGGTCGCAGAATTGGGCGCACAACAGATCTTCCCGCCAGCCTCCCGGCTGGATTACCGCGCTGACGCCGGTCATAAGCGCGGCCTCAAGAGTACTCAACGGCAGCGCCGCGTCGCAGGCCATAACCAACGGCGCCTTTCCCTCAAATATCGGGTGCTTATTCTTAAGTTTTTGAGCAGCGCTGCAAAGCGCGTCATAAGTTGAGCTTTCTGCCGCGCTCACGGAGACGGACGTGCCGCCTGAAGCGAGCACCACCGCGTAGGTCTTGGCGTATTTAGCCGTCTTCCAGGCCAGTTTCAGAGATCTCAATTCCTCGTCGGACGGCTTGCGCCTGGTAACGCATTGAAGTTCCTGCCCCAGGACCGCCTGATCTTTAGACTCGATCAGTATCCCCCCGGCCACCGCGTAAAGTTCCACCTCATGCGGCGAAAGTACCGGAGGCGGCAGCGTGACGACCCTTAGTCCTTCCTTAGCGCGCAGCAGTATCAGAGCTTCGCCGCTGTAATCCGGCGCCACCACGCTCTCTATAAAAGCCTCTGTAAGAGCCCTAGCCGTATCCGGATCTATCTGCCTGTTGAAAGCGGCCGTGCCGCCAGCCGCGCCCGCAGGATCGGCCTTCAAAGCCCCACGGAAGCAATCCAGCGGTTTAGCCGCGGAGCAGACTCCGGCCGGTTTGGCGTGTTTTGAGATGACGCAAACCGGCTCCTCAAATTCCGCGGCCAACTCAAAAGCCGTGTCCAGATCAAGATAATGGTTAAGGTTAAACTGCCCGCCGGAAAGTATCCTGGCGGCGTTAAGGCCGCGCGGTCTGGCGCCGCTCAGAGCGTAAAAAGCGGCTTTCTGATGGCGGTTCTCACCATAGGCAAGGTTTGACACTTTCTTAAGGCTCATCACGACTTCTTCACCCAGCAGGTCCCGCGTCTCGGAAAGATATTGCGCGACGGTGGCGTCGTAGGCGGCCATATACTGCCAGGCTTTGGCTGAGAGCTGCCGCTTGTGCTCAGGTTCAAGCCCTCCCACTGCCTTAAGTTTCTCAAGGACAATCAGATAGTCCTCAGGTCGACAGAGCGTTATAACATTTTCAAAATCCCTGGCGGCGGCGCGCAGCACTGAAGCGTTGGCCTGGTCCAGATAACTGGAAAGTTCCTCAATAGCGAATTCTTCCTGCCCCACTATGTTAGCTATTGGGTAGAGATTAGCGGCCACGATGTAAGGCTTTGGAACTTCAACTCCGTTCTCGGAAACTACAGCCGCCGCGCCGGCGAGCGCCTTGAGGACGGAAACAGGAACCGGAGGAGAATAGCGGATCTCCTCCGCTTCGACTTCGGAATCTTTAAGAAGTTTAAAAGTGGATCCGGACGCGTAGATCTCAAACCCGAGTTCGCCTAGGCCGCGCGCGAAATCAACGATGCCGGTCTTATCGTAAACGCTCAGATAAGCGATTTTATTCATAGCAACGAGATGAAAGCAAGTTAGCCATCTAGATGCAAAGCAATATGGCAATTTAGCCGCACCGCAATACAGCTATTTGGCCAAGTTGCTTTGCCTCTAAACCGCCTTGCATCTATATCCCAAAATTATTGACCAATCAGTTTGAGGAATTCTTCCTCGGAAAGAATCGTCACTCCCAACTTTTTGGCTTTGTCGTGTTTTGAACCGGGATTCTCCCCCTCAATCACGTACGAAGTCTTTGAGGAAACGCTTGAGGATTCTTTACCGCCCAGCTCATGAACCCTAAGCTCTGCCTCTTCGCGGGACATCGTCTTCAGTTCGCCCGTAAAAACAAAACTTTTGCCGGCCAGTTTGGAGCCTTTCGCCTTCTCGGGCTCTATCATGCTGACTCCGAGACTGTCCAGGTCATGCACCAACACGCGCACATACTTTTCACTGAAAAAATCAATTATAGCCTTAGCAATTACTGGCCCGATGTCGCTTACCCGGCTGAGGTCTTCAAGTCCGGCCCGCATCAGGGCGTCCATGCTTTTAAAGTGCTCAGCCAGCACACGGGCGCTTTTCTCGCCGATATGCGGTATTCCCAGAGCGTAGACCAGCCGGGAGAGCGGCTGCTTTTTGCTCGCTTCTATCTGCATCAGAAGATTTACGGCCTTTTTATCCTTAAAGAGTTCCAACGCCAACAAGTCGTCTTTTTTTAACCGATAAATGTCGGAAAATTTGGCTACCAATTTTTTAGCCGTAAGCTGTTCCACTGACGCTTCGCCAAGACCATCTATATTCATGGCGTCCCTTGACGCGAAATGAAGCAGGCTTCTTTGTATCTGACTGGGGCAGGAGGGATTGAGACAGCGGTAGGCCACAGCCTCATCATCTTTAAAAACGCCCGAGCCGCAGGAGGGGCAGTGTATAGGCGGGAGGATATCCGTTTCATGCCCGGTCCGTGAATCCGCCAGGACCTTTACAACTTTTGGGATGACCTCGCCGGCCCTTTCGATAATCACTTTATCACCCGCTTTAAGCCCCAGCCGTTCTATTTCGTCAAAGTTATGCAGAGTGGAACTTGAGATGGTTACGCCTCCGCATTTTACCGGTTCAAGATCCGCCACGGGTGTGATGACGCCGGTGCGGCCCACAGAGAACCATACGTTTTTTACGGTAGTTGTCGCCTGCTGGGCGGGATATTTGAAAGCTATGGCCCAGCGCGGACTTTTGGAAGTAAAACCCAGCAGTTGCTGCGAGCTGTGGGAGTTGACCTTCACCACCAGGCCGTCTATCTCATAAGGAAGCGCAAACCGCTTTGAAGCGTATTCCTTATAAAGCTTCAGGACTTCATAGGCGTCCCGGCATGGTTTTTCGCTGATAAGAGGAACCGGAAAGCCGGCTTTTCCGCAATACTCCAGATAATCCAAATGCGTTTTAGGCTCAGCCACACCTTCAAAATAGCCGTAAGAATGCGCAAAAAACTTTAATTTCCTTTTGGCGGTTACGGCGGGATCTTTCTGACGGAGGGATCCGGCCGCGGCATTTCTGGGATTAGCAAATGGTTCCACGCCTTGGCTCAGCTGTTCACCGCGTATTGATTCAAAATCCTTTTTATCTATGTAAACTTCTCCACGAGCCTCGAAAAAAGCCGGCGGGTACTCCATGTTCAGTTTAAGCGGCACGGCGCGTATGGTCCGAACATTAAGGGAAACATCTTCTCCCGTCTCACCATCGCCCCTGGTAGAAGCTCGCGCAAGGACGCCTCTCTCGTACTCAATTGAACAGGAAAGGCCGTCTATTTTTGGCTCCACGATTAAGTCGTACGGCGCGCCTTTGAGGCCACTGCGAACCCGCTTATCCCAATCCAAAAACTCCTCCTCGGAATATGCATTATCAAGAGAAAGCATCGGTATCTTGTGGGCTACCGGGGCGAAAGCTACAGAGGGCTTTCCCCCTACGCGGCGCGTGGGAGAGTCCGGGGTTATCAGGTCAGGGTGTGCGGCTTCAAGAACCTTGAGACGGCTTAGCAAAGCGTCGTATTCCCCGTCGGAAACGCGGGGATTATCCATCACGTAATAAAAATGGTCATGCTGCCGGATCTCACGCCGGAGACGGTCTATTTCTTCTCTGGGACCCTGACTGGTCATTTTGGAAGGTGAAGATTGTGTTGTTTCGCGATACTGTCCAGAACTCCGTTCACGAATTTACCGGAATTCTCAGTGGAATATTTTTTGGCCAGTTCTATGGCTTCATCGATGATGACCGGGACGGGAGCGTCTTCCAGGAAGATCATCTCACATACAGCGAGCCGCAGAATGCAGCGGTCGATAGCCGACATGCGCTCAAGTCCCCAGTTCTTGCTGGTGGCCGTTATGATCCCGTCAATTTTTTCGCGGTTGGTGATGGTGTCAGTAAAAAGGGTTTTGTAGAACTCAAAGACTTTCTCCTCCAGGGCGAATTCCTGCATCTGAAACATGGCGAGTATATCCTGCGTCTCCAATATCGAAACATCCGCCAGATAAAGCGACTGCAGGCATTGTTCGCGGGATAGTCTTCTTTTGCTCATAATTCCTTCAAAGAACCTTTCAAATCACTTATATAATACAAAATTTCCACCCAGACTCGTCAAAAACCATGACTAGTGGTAATTGAGAACCCAGTTTAGACTTACAGTGACCGCTGTTGCGTTGGTGTTGCCGCGCTGTCGCTTCTGATTTGCGTTTGTTATGTATATGGTTTTTTGGTAAACTCTAGGCAGCGGGACAAGTCGCAGTTCCCCGCGCTAAAAAATACAGAACGGTAAGGGAGGTTTCAATGTTTATTGGCATGACCCCGATTATAATAATTATTGTCGTAATAGCTTTCACAAGCATCAAGGTACTCAATGAGTATGAAAGAGGCGTTATATTGACGCTGGGACGCTTCACGGGCGTTAAAGGCCCGGGCCTCATATTTGTGTTCCCCGGCGTGCAGCAGATATTCCGGATGAGCACCCGCGTGGTCGTGCTGGATGTCCCCCCTCAGGACGTGATCACCCGTGATAATATCTCGGTTAAGGTCAACGCCGTTATTTACTTCAGGGTGGTCAATCCCCAGACCGCAGTTCTGAACGTGGAAAACTATATGTACGCCACCAGCCAGCTTGCTCAGACCACGCTCAGAAGCGTGCTCGGACAGCAGGAACTGGATGACCTTCTCGCCAACCGCGATAAAATTAACAAGAATCTTCAGGAGATACTGGACCTGCACACCGAACCCTGGGGCATAAAGATCTCCAGCGTGGAAGTGAAAAACGTGGACCTGCCGCAGGAAATGCAGCGCGCCATCGCAAAACAGGCTGAAGCCGAGCGCGAACGCCGAGCTAAGGTCATCCACGCCGAAGGCGAATTCCAGGCCGCCCAGAAGCTCTCCGACGCGGCCGCGATCATGGCCATAAACCCCGCCGCCATCCAGCTCAGATATCTGCAGACCCTGACCGAGATAGCGACCGACAATAACTCGACCACAATCTTCCCCGTGCCGATAGACATGATAAACATGTTCATGAAAAAATAGGGAAGTGGCGGATAACAAATAACTTAAAAGGAAGCGGCGCTAAAACGCCGCTTCCTTTTTTATGTTTCGGTGCCTTGTGCGGCACTGTCCACTAACCACTATCCACTTTAGTTATAATATTATATGCCCGGTTTATACATCCATATACCTTTCTGCAGGCGCAAGTGCAACTATTGCGATTTCGCCTCCTTGGCTGGCAGAGATGAACTTATAACCCCCTATCTTCAGGCTTTAAAAGCGGAGGCCGCGCGATCAAAACCCACTTTCGCTCGGCCAACCACGCTTTACATAGGCGGCGGAACCCCCAGCCTGCTGGAGCCGGAGCAATTGAAAACCCTTTTTTCGCTGGTGGAAGACGCTTTCGGACCTATAAAAGATCTAAAGGAGACGACTTTTGAGGCGAACCCCGAAAGCCTGACACCTGAAAAAATAGGGCTGCTGAAGGCCGCCGGCGTCAGCCGTATAAGTCTCGGGCTTCAGGCCTCGCAGGACAGTCTTTTGGACCGATTGGGGCGCCTCGCATCATTTGATGATTTTCTGAGGACCTTCAGGCAACTAAGGCTGGCCGGGTTTGACAACATTAATATCGATTTGATGACCGGCCTGCCGGGCCAGAGCGAGGCGCATTTCCGTGAGACACTTGAACTGATATTGGCCTTACAGCCGGAGCACTTGTCATTTTACGCCCTGGAAGTTCATGAAGGAACGGCTTTCGCAGACGACGGAGTTTGCGAGGCGCCGGAGCCGGCGGCAGCCATGTTCGCGCTGGCTGGCCCGCTTATTGAAGCCGCCGGTTTCAGCCATTACGAAATATCCAATTTTTCCAAACCGGGCAGGGAGTCGCGTCACAACCTCAACTACTGGGATCAGGGCGATTATCTGGGCCTTGGCGCTGCAGCTGCTTCGCACAGTAACGGTAAACGCTGGGCCAATACAAAAGACCCGGAGCTCTATATAAAAACCGCGGCAGGAGCCGAAGGCCCCGCGCTCGAATGCTCAGAAACCCTCACCCCGGCCCAGCGCAGGGCGGAAAAAATAATTCTGGGCCTGCGAAAAACCGGCGGAATTGAATTGCCTGACGATATATTTATAGAATCTAAAGAACAGATAAATAAGCTGTCCGCGCAGGGCCTGATTGAAATCTCAGGCCGACATATAAAGATTAAAAAAGAAGCGCTCTATATCTCCAACGCGGTTTTTCGGGAATTCGTGTAATAGGTTCATGGGTTTAGAAAGCTGTGAGTTCAGAAGTTTCAGGATTTTGAACTTATTACACTTAAACTTCCTGACTCCGCCTAACTTTTCAATCCGCTGACTCCCTAAAGGATACCTATGCTCCCCAAGGTTTATGATCCCAAACCGGTAGAGGACAAGTGGTCGGAACTCTGGCAAAAAGAGAAACTTTTTGTCTCAACCGTGGACAAGAGCAAAAAAGCCTTTGTCGTAGTCATCCCCCCGCCCAATATCACCGGGGCTCTGCATATGGGCCACGCCCTCAACAATTCTCTGCAGGACTCGCTGATCCGCTATGAGCGGATGACCGGCAAAGAGGCCTATTGGGTGCCCGGCACGGACCACGGCGGCATAGCCACGCAGAATGTAATGGAAAAAATGCTCAGAGCCGAAGGTAAAACCAAGGAAGATCTGGGGCGGGAAAAATTTTTGGAACGCATGTGGGCTTGGTACGGAGAATGCGGCGGCACTATACTTAACCAGCTCAGAAAGCTGGGCTGCGCCCTGGACACGGGCAAGGACAATGTGCGCTTCACCATGGACGAAACGCGGGCCGGCTCCGTTTTTGAGGCTTTCAGAACCCTCTGGGAGAAAGGGCTGCTTTACCGGGACGAGCGCATGATAAACTGGTGCACCCGCTGCGAGACCGCGCTCTCCGATATAGAAGTTGAATACGAAGAGGAGAAGTCAAAACTCTGGCATATCCACTACCCGCTTGAAGACGGCTCCAGAGGACTGGTGGTAGCAACAACCCGACCCGAAACTATGGTGGGAGACACGGCGGTGGCCGTAAATCCGGAAGACCCAAGATACAAAGCCCTCATCGGCAAAAAGCTTAAGCTCCCGCTCACTGACCGATTTATCCCCGTAATAGGCGACGCCGAAGTTGACCTCGAGTTCGGCACCGGGGCGGTAAAGGTGACTCCCGCCCATGATCCGCTGGACTTTACGATAGGCCAGCGCCACGGACTTGAAACCATCCAGGTAATAGATTTTAACGGCAAAATGATAAATTGTCCCGAAAAATATAAAGGGAAAAGTGTGCAGGCGGCGCGCAAAGATATATTGGAAGATCTTAAAGCCGGAGAATTTCTGGAGAAAGAGGAGCATTACAAGCACTCCGTTAACAAATGTTATCGCTGTAACCAGCACATAGAGCCGCTGGTTTCGGAGCAGTGGTTCGTGCAGATGAAAGGTCTTGCAGCTGCGGCTATATCGGCGGCCGAGAAAGAGGAGGTCAAGTTCTACCCCGCCTCCTGGAAAAAACCCTTTATCGACTGGCTGAAAAATATTCAGGATTGGTGCGTTTCCCGACAGATCTGGTGGGGGCACCGCATACCCGTCTGGTATTGCCTTGATTGCGATAAGAATACCCTGCCCTATGTAGCGGGCTCGGCAGCCGCGAGAACAGGAGAAAGCGGCGTACTCCTACCCGGTTCCAGAAAAGGCTCAAACCCGCTCCTGAGCATGAACAAGCCCGAGAAATGCCCCAAGTGCGGCGGGCACAATCTGATCCAGGACCCCGATGTGCTGGATACCTGGTTCTCCTCTGCCCTCTGGCCCTTCTCCGTGTTCGGCTGGCCGAAAAAAACCGAAGAGCTGGATTACTACTATCCCACCTCTGTCATGGTGACCGGCTACGAGATCATCTACCTCTGGGTGGCCCGCATGGTCATGAGCGGACTGGAACACATGGGGCGCGTCCCCTTCAGCCATGTCTATGTGCACGGCATCGTGCGAGACAAACATGGCAAAAAAATGTCCAAATCGCTTGGCAACGTTATCGATCCGCTTACCATGATAGATAAATACGGAACCGACGCCATGCGCTTTACCATCCTCAGCCAGGCCATCGGCGGCAAAGATATACCGTTCTCAGAGGAGGCTCTGGTCGGCGGCAGAAATTTTGTTAACAAGATATACAATGTCTCCAGATTCATCCAGATGAATCTGCCGGAGGCGCCACGGGTGATATCCGCGGTGCCTGCAAACCTGGAGCTTGCGGACGAATGGATCCTTGAACGCTACAATAAAACCCTGGAAAAGGTCAGGGGTTCAATGACCGATTACGATATCCCCGCGTCCGTGGGAGCGCTCTACTCTTTCCTATGGGACGAGTTCTGCGACTGGTACCTGGAACTCGCAAAGCCGCGCCTAGAGACGGCGGATAAAGACCGCGTTCTGGGCCTGCTACTCCATGTCTTCGGCGGAACGCTGAAGGCCCTGCACCCGTTCATGCCCTATGTGACTGAAGAAATATTCGCCAGTCTCAAGCCTTATCTGGGCTCCGATAAACCTTTTCTACTGAAGGAAACCTACCCGGGCGGCGGCACAACGATAGGCGGGAACGCTGACGCGGACATGAGAAAGATCATGGACATCATCACACAGATACGAATGGTGCGCGCCCAGCTTGAAATCTCCCCAGCAAAGAGCATAAACGCTCTGATAACCTCCGCGAACGAAAAAGACTTGGAACTTCTTAAAAAGCATCCCGGCTACATAACGCGCCTGGCAAAAGCTGATAAACTGGATATTGCGTGCGGTTTAGCCAAACCGCCGCACGCCGTGACCTCACTCTCGGGACCCTTCAACATCTATATCCCTGTAGACGGCGTGGTTGATCTGGAAAAAGAGCGCTCCCGCATAACCAAAGAAACAGAAAAGCTGACGGCGGAGCTATTCGCCGCCGACACCAGGCTTCAGAACGAAAATTTCGTCAGCCACGCTCCCAAAGAAGAAATAGAAAAAATAACACTGCGTAAAGCCGATGCTGAAAGCAGGATAAACCGTCTCAGGGAAATTGCGAAGGATCTGGCTCTATGATATCTCTGCGAAAATTTTGGATACGCCCGGACAGGGAAGAATACTTTTTATGCGGAGTAATGGTGACCTGCGTTATAGGCGGGCTCGTCTCATCCTATTGGCATTTCTCCGATCGCATGGCGGTGAGGCCAAACATAAAAATTCATCAGCGAAAGATCTCAAAGACGCAGGAATCCCAGAAACTGAAGGAAGCCCAGTTCTACGCCCCCAAGTTTCGCGTCGGAACCACGCAATATTACAGACTGGAAGAAAAGAACGTACTTCCCAAGATACCCAACCTCCCGGAGGTTGATAATGGGAATTAACCGTATTTTGTTAGCGATGGCGCTTGCTCTCCCGTTCTTTGCAGCGGCTCTCCCCGCCGCGGCCCAGTACGACAGTGACGCAAAACAGCAGGCTTTCGACTACACACCCCCAGATGAGGAAACCTCACAGATTATAAAAGAGATTGTTTCCGTGGATTACGAAGACGCGGAACTGATAAATGATTCTGTCAGAGGCGTATTCATGGTTTCCAAAAGCCGCTGGAAAAGCTGGGTAGCGCGGGCCGTATATCTTCTGATAATGGATATAGCTCTGATTGTTGTACTCCTATCCCTTCCCAGGAACGAGGAACACAACATCATAATAGCCTACATCCTCTCCGGCGTCAGCGCCACGCTGAGTTACTGGGTTTTTCTGTGCGCCTGCATACTCATAAGCCTGAAATCTTCAACATGGATGCTTATTATGCCTCTGTCAATGGTCATGGCTGTGGTAACCCATATCGTCCTTATGAAAGTAAAGCGGTCGGATATATCATTGGCTGAACTCAGGGAATCCTTCCAAAAGATGAGTGAACTCTCTAACGAGGACACAAGGCTGGCATCGATAGAAGGCCAGCCGAGCGACTGGCCCAACCAAGACTTTATCAAATAAAAGTTAGAACTGCATCCAAAAACCGAAACGATGAATATTGCCAAGATCTCCGAAGGGCAGATACGCGTAATCCACTCCTAAACCTGCTACTTTAAGTCCGAAACCCAGACTTAAGCCGACCTCGGGTCCGAGGTTGATGGTATCATAGCCGAACTTATAACCGCCGCGCAGCGCGAAGGAATCTCGGAACCAATATTCAGCCCCAAAAGCGGGATAAAATTTTTCGTCCCTGAAATACTCGCCCAGCTCACCAGTAAGGTTAAGCCGCGGAGAGAACTTGTAAAGCATTCCTGCTTTAAGGCTGAGGGGCAGCGGATCTGAGACATCTTCAAATTTCATCCCGGTGCCGAGATTCTGCATCACCAGAGAAAAATTCATTTTATCAGTAGCGCGGTAAATCGTGCCGGCGTCCGCCGCGAAGGCGTAAGCGTTGTTATCGTCTATAGATGAGCGGATGAACTTGAGCGTCACGCCAGCGTCCAGATTATCCAGCGCGACCGGGAAAGCGTCCTTTTTGGCATAAGCCAGAGAAACAGCCAGATCGTTGGAATCAAAGGAGCCGATATCCGGCACAACGCCCGCGGAGTCAGTATTGGAACGCCTCTCTATGCCGGAAACATTCATCAGCGTCACGCCAAACCCGAAGCGATTGTCCGCGATTTCACCGGCGTAAGAAAAGTTTCCCATCTTGGCGTCCTGAAAATAGTTGGTGAAGTCCACGCCCGCCTCCCTGCTATCGAACTGGGCCAGACCGGCCGGATTAACGAAGACCGCGCCGGAATCGTTGGCCAGCGGGCTGAATGCCCCCGCCATAGCCACGGCTCTGGGGCTCATTGCCGCCTTCAGGAACGGGGCGGCGGTAGTGCCGGCCCCCGAGGCGTAAGCGCCCGCCGGCAACGCCAGCGCCAGCACTGAGAATAGTATTTTCTTCATATGTTACCTCTTCAGCAAAATATCCGTTACCCCTTAAACCGAAATCCTTTAGTCAGGATTCGCCCGAAACACGGCAGTTAACCTGAAAACTTCAGTTAAAGTTTTCCGCCCGTATAACGGGCGCCCTTCGGGAGGAATACACCCCGTCGTGCCTGTCGCGCATAGCACTTGGCCCTCCGCCCACTTCGCGGGGAATCCTGCAGAATAATTTTGTTCCACTGATTTCTCTGTGGTAATCATCATGAACTGCAGGATTCGGGTTAACACACGATACGCAACTCCGCAACTTTCAAAACGATTATTACTGGCAAACTTTCCAGCCATCAGCCTTATTTAATTATCGCCATCTTATGCGCCTTATTGCCCAGCTTCTTGCCGTCCAGGTATGTCAGCATAAAGTAAACACCTGAAGCGCAGTCCTGGTTGGTGTCGTTCTTGCCGTCCCATTCGGAATAGAATACTTCTCCGCTGCCAGTGGTTATCGTCCGGACGCCTTCATCTATCGTCCTGACCTTTTCTCCGGCCAGGTTATATATCACGAACTTAAGATCGCCTGATTTTCCGGCTGGGAGATGATATTTTATAATTGTACCCCGCACAGTATGATTCCCGGCTGCTATGGCCGCTCCGCCGTCAGCGCTTATGGTAACAGTCTTATCTTTAAGATTGAACGGATTCGGCATATTGTAAACCTCGTATGACGAACCGGCATACGCCACTCCGCTGCCGGGTTTGGCGGTGAAGACCGCGAACTTGCCGGTCTGAAGTGCGGGCGCCGCGCTGGGAACATACCGTCCGTTGCCCACCGCGCTCATCTTGAAGCGCTTGCGGCCCAGAGGAGTATTGGAACCACCGGTGCCTTCATAAGCCAAGTTAAGATTAACAATATCAACCGCGATCACTCCGGTCATCGGGTCCACCGTGTAATTGCCGGGAACTTCCTTCCATTGGCCGGAGAGTTCGTCATACTGGTAGATCCGAAGGTTACCGGTACCTATCACCCGCTCTTTATCATACTTGAGCGTGAGAGTGAATGGTTTGTTGACATCGGCGTTGGAAAGGTCCATATTGTAGACTTCAGATGCCATCAAATCCTGCAGAGACGCCTCTATATTTAGGTTGCCCTTGGCTGTCTTTACCGTCCGAACCGAGGGAAGGGCGCTGAAGAAGCCGCCGACCAGATCCTGGAAATTAACATCTGAAACCGAAGAAGTGGAATAGGACAGCGTGCCGGCGTCAAGTTCCATGCCGGAGTATTCCTCTTTTTCCTTGTCCATGCTGATCTCGCCTCCGGCCAGGGCTTCTTCCTGTATGTACTGCTCTGTTTTGGCGTCACTCACCTGGTCGTACACCACAACCTTTTTCATTTTATTATTATCTCCAGCCGACACACAGACGCTGTAAGTCGGTTGGTTCCGCGAGACGGTAAATTCTCCCAGATAAGTATTATCTGGACCAAGTTCCAGCGTGAGAATGACCGCAGATGTTGAAGCACAGACCGTGTCATCCGCGGAAGCCGCTTCATAGGTATCTCCGGCGTTGTATTTGCAAACAGGCGTAGAGATCAGTTCTCTCGGACTGCGTATTTCCACATTTACCTTATTGACTGAATCAGCGTTCCGGCGCACTTTAACCATGATCTGCGGAGGAATATCTCTAAGAACGATGTCATCCAGAACGGTGACACCGTCCGCAGCTTCGTCGACATCCACGATTTCCGGCATTTTGCCGCTGAACATGGCGGAAAGCTTGTATTTATGACCGGGGATGACACCGCGCACTTCGTAATATCCGGCATCGTCGGTCTGAACTTCCATTTTGGGCAGATAGGAAGACGGCGCCTCAACATTCATGGTCTCATCGTAGGCTACTATCTTGACATCGGCCCTGGTAACCGGAGCCGGGAACTTACTCATGTAAATCTTGCCGGTTATTTTCGATTCGGAAGGCCGCATAAAGAAGTTAAATTCCGCCTCGTCGTTGCCGGCGAGACTGGTTTTCTGACCTACGGTCACGAAACCGTCCCTGGTCACTTCGAGCCTGTAGATACCGCTGGGCAGGTTTGAAAATCTGTAAGTCCCGGAGGAGTCGGTTACGACGAATTTTTCGACAGTCCGATGCTTCAGGCGGACCAGGGCGTTCCCCACGAACGCGGAAACAGCCTCGGAACTCTTAACCACGCCGTGAATCGTGCCCACGACACTTTTCTGGGCGTCGAAATCGAAGGGCGTTGTCTCCTCTGAACCGGACCGGGGCAGGGTTATATCCGCGGTCACAGGCGGATAATTAGGGTTAACATACACCGCGGTATACTTACCCGGAGGCAGACCCCAAGCCATGTAGCGCAGCGGATTATCGGCGAGTGAATTTATAATGGTGGTCGTGCTGCGGGTTTTAAGGCCGCTCTCGAACCCTATCAAACCGACAGCGTCCGGCATGGCGTTGGTAAAAGCCCTCAAGTCGCCGGCATTATCGTACAGCATGACGGCCGGGATGACACCCATGATCTCCGAGTCGAAGTTGGAGAATATCTTCTCAAAATCTCCGGCCGTAAATATCTTATCGCCTATAACCAGGCCCTTCATCTCCGCCTGGCCCAGGGAGCCCTTGATATTTATCGGGATAGGCTGGGTAAGGGTGCCGAGATTCGCGTTATTATAATCTTTCTGTATGGCTACATTCTTCACACGGCCAATGAAGGTGGCGAACTGGTCGCAACTCGCCCCGACGCTTTTGCCGCAATCATAATTGGCTCCGACAACCAGATAGAAGTCGTATTGGCCTGGCTCCATAAACTTTTTATCCCAACTACCGGAGTCCGCATCGTAGCTGAATGAATACTGCGGCTGCTCGAAGAACATTTCGGTGATATTCTTCTGATTCATCTGGAAACCGGAAGGCACGCCCAGAACTGTATAGCTCCAGGTAGCCGTGGAAAGCGCCTGCAAGCCGATGATCTGCGGCTGCACTGTCAGACCGTCCTTCAGCTTTAACTTGACCTCGGTAGTGTTTCCCAGCGTGACGCGCACATTCTCCACTTCCACCGGGGGCCAACGGAAAGTATCGCCTTGCGGTCTGAGGTATACATTATAAAGGCCGGGCGGCAGATTAGGGAACTCGAAATTTCCGAATTCATCAAGGCCGGTGCCGGAGTTATATTGCACATTAACGCCTCTCACATCTATATTGGCGGACATATATGAGGAATCATCACCGACCATGCTGTAGGCGGGCTTAAAGCTGGTGCCGTCGGGCATCTTGACAGCCCCGCGCAGCGCGCCTGAGCGGGTCAGAGTGAAATCCATGGTGGCGGCAGTAGCGGAAGTCAAATCGACCCGGTCGTTGAAACTGGACATCTTGCCCCATTCTCCGGACATAACGCTGGCGTAATAAGAGAAACCGGAGGAGAGCGTAACCGAATAATTGGTGGTATTGCTGGTGAACTCTCCGGAGATTGAAGCGAACCCCATCTGCCGGTTCTGACAGTTCCCGCCCTCGCAATACTGGGTGGCCATAATGGTGACCGGCGACTCCGCCGGCACGATTAGCGGCATTTCGGCGCTTACCGTGTAGGTTGTGACAAATATCACCGTGCCGGAAAGGGTACCGGCCGTGTTGCCGCTCTCCGGAGTCAGATTGAACGTCACAAGGCCGGCGGTCTGACAGGCGCCGGTGCTGTCAAGTACCCAATTAGCCCCTGGCAGGCAGGGATTGCCTCCCGGCTCGCTGGGGCCGGTAGCTCCTGCGGAAGAAATTATTATTTTTAAGTCGTCAGAGTTGCCGTTGGCGCCGTCAGGGCCGTTATTCAGGTCGCGCCAGTTGCCCATAAAGTCCATGTTCACCCGCACGCGGCCGTCCGGGAGGCCTTCAGCTGCAAATAAACCATCCGCGCCGGTACGAATCTGGGCGTCGCTCTGCATAGCTCCGTTCCAATAACCGGAATAGGAATCGTCCCCGGCGCCGGTGGCCCAGTCACCATATACCATGACGCGTGCGTTGGGGACGGGGATGCCGTTGTATTTGATCAGGCCGGTTAAAGTATATGTGGCCGGAAAAAGCGCGTACTCACGGTACTGCGCCACGGCGCCGGCTGTGTTGGCTCCCGCCGGCACGCTTGAAATCATTATCATGTCAAACCAGCTGCGCGAGCCCTGTTTCTTGACATTCACATTATACGGCGTGGAAGTGGAAGGGAGATTGTAGAAGCTGAATTGGCCATTGACATCGGTAAGATTCTCATAGCTAAGCGCTTTGGAACAGGTGTTGGCCCCGGAACACTGATTTATGAATAATTCTATCCTTGCGCCCTCCAACGGAACCATGGTCGGACTGCTGCGTACCACGCCCTGAAAAGAGGGAGGAACAGTGGAGCCGGAAGTGTCAAAGCCACCGCTGGAAGAAATAGCGCTGGACATATTGACCATGTAAACCGAATCGGCCGGAAAGGCTGTATCCAGGAAGAAATTCATAAATTTATTCTTCCCGGGCACGCTCAAAGCCACGCCGTAAGTTCCGGCCGGAGCGGCGGGCACATTAAAAATCTGAAGCTGGCCGGCCGGGGCGCTGGCCGCCAATACTCCGTAAGCTACTTTTTCGCCGGTTCTGTTGACTGACACCTCGCCCATCAGAAAGTCACCGGGGGTCAGTCCCTCGGAAACATTGACGGTCAGTGTGCTTACCGGGTCAGCGGCAGCACGGGGATAAAGAGAGAACTCTCTCGTAACATCATTTGTAAGCGTAAGGTAAAAATTTCCGCTGGGGTCCATCAACTGGTCCTTTATGGTAGGCACATAGCCCGGTGTGGAAAAACCGATGAAATACTTTAAACCGCCAGGTACGGCGGCCGAGAATCTGCCGTTGGCGTCCGTGGCGCTGACCCGGATGCCAGCGGGGTCCATCCCCCCGGTCTGATTAAACGCCAATAAGATCACATTCACGTCTTTCAGCGGCGTACTGGTGCCGTTATACTTCACGGATGCCGTGATAGTCGGATTGGTGGCGGAAGTGCTGAACTGCTTATATTTGAAATAGCCTGCGGCGTACTGGTAATTGACCCCGTAGCTGTAACTGCCTGGCACATAGACGAAACCGGACAGATCCGCGGCAATATCATCAGCGTACTCGTAGGAGTTACCGGAACTGTTAAAGGTATTGGTCCAAACTATATCGCCGGTTCCCGTATTGTATTTCCGGAAGAAAAGGTTATACCCCTGATTAAGATCGCTGCGGTTCTCGTAGCCGCTGATATATGCGCCGCTGCTCGCGTCAACCGCAAGGCCCTGAATTGATTCGTAGGAGTTAGCTGGAGAATTATAGGTGCTGGACCAGACCTCGGAGAGGGCCGGGGTGAGTTTAACTATGAACATGTTGTCATACTGGTACTGGTCATAAACGCTGCCAGCGGCGTATATATTGCCGGCGTCATCCACTTTAATAGCGTTGGCGGATGAATAACCGTAGGGCGCGGAGGGACAGTATTTTTTATCTGAAACGAATGTCAAAGCGGTATCAAACTTGCCTATCCAAAAACAGGCTGTGGAGGTGTTTATGCCCGCCTGGCCTGACACATAGAGATTGCCGTCAAACGCATTGTAGGTTATCCCCGCGGCGCGGACCGAACTATAAGCCCCGCTATAGGCCGCGGAAGCCACCAGAACTCCGGCCTGAGAGTATTTAGCCAGAAGAGCGGCGCCATTTGACATGTTCGCACCTGAACTTCCTTCATTATACTGGCCGGCCAGGTAAATGTTCCCATCGGACGCGGCCATTAAACCGCTGAAATCTTCATAAGCTCCCCGGGAAGGAATGGTCCGGGACCAGAGCAATTCGCCGGCGGCGGAATACTTTGCCAGATAGGGATTGGTACCGGCGGCATCCCTTCCTGAACCGGCGATGTATATATTGCCTGAAACGTCGCTGGCCAAGGCGCGCAGACCGCTGCCGTTACCCGAGAAATAATAACGTATCCATTGCATAACGCCGCTCAGGTTATACTTTTTAAGGATTATGGAAGATGAGGCGTCGCCCTGTGATGAATAGGTCTGGATAGCCAGGTAGAGATCTCCCGAAGCGGCACGTACCATTTTGACCGGACTGGTAGTGTTAAGGCCAGTGGTCAGATTAAGCTGACCAAGCGGGTATGGGTAGGAAGTCTCTGAAATCACGGGAATATTCGGCAGCGCGGAAGGGTTACCGGTTACCGTAGGGGTACTGACACCGCCCGTGTAGTACCAAACATTGAAATAGTAAGGCGCGGTTGTACTGCCCCGTGCGTCACGGCCGGCAGTGAGATCCCCCGCTTTTATGCGGACAAGGGAGCCCTCTGTATATGCCTGGGGCTGGTATTGATACGGCGTAGGGTAAGATTGTTTAGCGAGGGCGAAATCCCAGCCGCCGTTCCAGGTACTGGCCTGCACATAATACGAAGTTCCGGCCGGCAGAGCGACGCCGGTGATCCAGGATAGTTCCGCACCGCCGGGCACGGTTCCAGTGATCGCTGTGACACCCGCGGATATGGCCGCCGCCGGAGAACTGAATTTGAAGCTGCCGAACTGGCTATTGACCGTGGTGGAAATAATCACGCCCAGGTTAAAGTCCCCCCGACTGTCTATAACGATATTCACTGGGGATATAGGCCCGGTCAGGCCCGCGTTGGGAAACTTCTTGCTCCACATGTAACTCACATCTGAGGATTTTAATTTCTGAAACCATAATGTTTCTACGGGATATATCTGGCGGCCGGCGGCGAAAACTTCTCCTGTCGCTGTAGAAATTGTGAGCGTTCTGAATTCGCTGGCGGCGCCGGTGGCGGAAGTGGAAGCAATAACACCGGCCGAAGATATCCTGGCGGCCCAGGCGTCCAGCAGGTCGGAGCCGGTAACATAGACCTGACCGGCGGCATAAATATCTCCCCATGTAGAAACCTTTACGGCGTAAGGAATATTATGTCTGTCCGTACGATACTCGTAAAAAAAAGGATTATTGGTCCAGGTTGAGGAAAGCGCAAGGGAAGAATCATACTTAATGAAAATCATTTTATAATGGGCTGGATCCGCTCCGGACGCGTTGACCATGGATTTACCGGCCACATAAACGAAACCATCGGCTCCAGCGTCTATAGCCATTCCTTCATCGGTAGAGCCGCCGTCATAGGTTTGCACCGTAGGACTGCCGGCCGCGGTGTATTTGATCACCACGAGATCTGATCCGGAAGTTTCCTCAATTTTGCCGGTTATATAAATATTGCCGGAAGCGTCGGTTGTCACTGCTTTTACGGAATCATCGCCATGACCGGCACCATCGTAAACTCTGGTCCAGATTTGGTTGCCTTCGGCGTCCAGCTTGCTGACCCAAATATTATCCGACTGTCCCAATGATGGAGCGTTCTCCTCGCCGGCTATTATAATATCGCTGTCCGCGCCCACAACTATGGCAGAAGCGTTGTAGGTGGCGGGAAGTTCCCCATGATAGAAGCGTGTCCAGAGAAGTGCCCCATAGGGGTTGTATTTCCTGAGAGCAATACCCGCATTATCGGCTCTGGCTACGCCGAAATTTGCGCTAAAAAGCATATAGGTATTTCCGGCATTATCGCGGGCCAGGGAAGGGCCGGAGGTCCAGCCCATAACAGACACGCCGTCCAGCCGCTTGAGCAAATTACCATCCGCGCTGGTGATTACGCTTTCGGTCGGAGCGGCGGGGATATTGGTATAGGCGGTAGCAAGGTTGGGAAGGGCGGTAAGGGTTGTCCCGTTATAATACCAAGCCTTAAAAGCATACATAGGCGAACTAATATTGTTCATGGCGCCGCGTGCGGCCTGCAGGCCGCCCACCGTGTGAGTTTGCGCTGACAAAGCGGGCACGGCGGCATTAATGGCGAACTCTGCCGCGGAGGCTGTGGACCAGTTGACGCTGTAAAAAGTGCTGTACTGCACATAATACTTGGAACCGGCGGGCATAGCGGCCGGGTAGAGCCAGCTAAGGTTAACGGAACCGGTGAAAGGCCCCTTATCGGCCAGAAGTTCGGAGGAGGACGAAGTCATATCAAGTTTATAAACGCCCAGACTGCTCATATTCGTTCCCATGTTCACGTTCGGGAAGGTTCCTACGGCGTATATCACGCCCAGGCTGGAAACTTTAATATCGTAGCCTTCCTCATAACCCTTATTGTAGTCCACACTGCGAACCATCAGGCGCGCGCCGCCAGGTGAATACTTTAGCAGCAAAAGATTTCCACCCTGGTATATGTCGCTACGATATTCACTGCCTGTAACATAAGCGTTGCCGGTTAGGTCAAGTTCCAGCGCCGCGCCGGAGGCCATATTACCGCTGTAGGAATAAAGGTCCTGCCATTGCTGAACAAGCGATGAATCGTACTTAGCGGTCCAACAGGCATTATTATATGTGGCGGAACTGTAATACGAACCGGTAACAAAAATACTGCCTGAAGTGTCTATCTTTATTCCCTTTCCCTGGTCGTAATTGGGACCGCCTGCGGTAACCGCTCCGATCTGCGTCGGGACCGTGGGCCAGGTATCTCCATATTTCTCCACAAATATGTCGTCGTTGTTGCGGACATTCCTGGTGCCGACAACATAAATATAACCACCGTACAACGCTATCCCGGTACCGGAGTATGAACCGGACTGTGCATTGGGATAAAAAGCGTTCGTCCCCTGCTGGATACCATCCTTGTTGAACTTTGCCAGCCACAGGTTCCCTGTGCCGGAATACTTCTCGCCTGCAATATACACCTCTGTAGAGGAATTGATCGCAATAGAGTTGATACGGCTATTGTTGGACATATCCGCAGCAATGAGCTTCGTCCACAATATATTTCCGTTGGCGGTGTATTTTCTCAGCATTATATTAGCGCCTTTATCTATCCTGCCGGCTATCAGCAGGTTCCCGTCCGGCCCGATAGCCAAGGCGGTGGCTTGATCATTAGTCCAATCCGAACCGGAGAAACTCATTGTGCTGTTATAGGCGCGGTACCACGACACGGCGCCGGACGGTAAAAACTTTATCAGGGTGATGGCTGACGATGAATTTGTCCCGCCGGCTCCTGTAGTTGATGATGAAATCACCATGGAAGTGAGAGCGTAATAATTCCCGGCTGCGTCTACGGCAAGCTTGGACCCGTAACCGCCGCCCTGGGAGTTTATGGACAGCACAGAGCCGGCAGCCAGCGCCAGAACGCCTGTGGACGGCACGGACGGGGTCAAAGGAATAGCTGTAACCGATGTGACAGGAACTGAAACGACGCCGATATTTTCGATCCAAACATGAAAGTAGTATATGAAAGCGGGGTCGGAACCATTACGGCCATACTCCAGACCGCTTACGCGCAGATTCTGCGCACCGATAGTGGTAGTGGTTATCACTATCTGCGCCGAACCGGTAGAGATCCATGGTCCGTTCGTAGTACTATACTGAATGTAAAATTTACCCCCGGCAAGCGCTTCCGGCGCGTTCCATGAAAGACTAACCGAGCCATTATAGTCGCCGCTGACCGCGCTAAGTCCAGTAGGGGGAAGGGTAGCAACGGCTTCGGCGCTTCCGATAAATCCGGCCCAGAGACCGACGGCGGTCGTCAGAGTTAAAATGGTTTTTCTAATGTTAAACATAATTTCTCCTAAAAAAATGACCCTGGGAGCCGCAACATCCTCATCAGCTATGTGCTTTTGGGTCCGGCAGATATCGTTGCCAGTCCCTTAGCCCCCTAATCCCTTAATCCTCTAATCCTAAAACTCCCATTCCAGACCCATCAGGTAATTGCTGGCCCGATAGTTGTATTTATAATTCGCCTCATATCGTGTGTTAGAACTTGCAATCTGGTAATTGTAACCCGCACGGGCGAAAAGATTGTTCATGACCGGGTAACGGACGGAGAGCGAGGTAAGCCATGTGTCCTGGTTGGCCTTGGTCTTGGAATAATTACCCGCGTCGTCCTGCTTAAGACGGCCAAGGTAATAAAGCTTTGAATAATCCACCGAGAAGCCGAACATTGTGCCATTCTTGAAAGCGAAATTCATGGACGGAGAAACGCTGAACTCCACATAGCTGTAATAATCCTCAATAAACTTAGTCCTGGAAGCGTCATATGAATTCTGGTTCGAACTCAAATAAGAAACACGGGAACCGACAGAGAGCATCAATGGTTTGATATTGCGGGTCAATCTAAAAGTGATATTTTGAACCAGGTCCGATCGTTTGTCGGCCTTAAAAAACGGCGAACCGGCCACGGGGCGGGCGATCACAGCCTGATCCCCATAACCGCGCCAGGTAAAGTCGAAACCGGCCTGCAGGACCAAGGGGTCTGGGAACCAGGTATAGGCGAAGCCAAGGCGGTGATTCACATTATCCATGGTATTGGCCCCGGCGTTAGCGGAAAGCTCGTTGAAAGTGGCGGTGTCTATAACGGTCTGCGACTTGGAAAGCAGTGTGGCGTAATTGCCATACTTTACCGAATAATAGTCGTAGGATTCGGTGAAGGTGCCGTACGGGCGCTCCTGCTCGGCTTCAAAGCCGGCCGAAAAGGTAGCATAGTCGAATAAGCCGTCGCCCCATTTCTCGTCGTTGGTCTCGCTGATAAGGTTTTTGGAATAAGAGACTCTCGGCTTATACCTATCAAATTCCCTGGTGTTCACATATTTCAAAGAAAAAGTGTGGCCCTGACGCTTGCGCGTCAGCACGCCGCCGCCGGCCAACTCCTGAATATCCTGCGTGCCGTTATAGTAGCCTGAATAGACCGGAATAAGCTCGCTGGATTCCGAAAACTTGATATCGGACGAGATGAAAGCGTCCGCCCTGCCCTGAAAAGAGGCCGCCTTATCGTCCAGATAATACTTGCCCCCCATCAGAGAGATATTTGCCACCGGTATCACTTTTATCTGCGCATGAAGGCGGGGCAAAGGTGTCAGCGCGGCGGGCATAGCTATAAGGATAAAAAACCTGAATATTCTCAGGATTAAGGTTTTCGTTTTTTTCATATTAAAAAGTCCCTTCTGCAATTGTTGACTATAAATCCGAAGTCTGTTTTTCCCACACTCTTCGCCCGACACAAGTCACTTAACCTGAAAGTTGCAGTTGCAACTTTCCGCCTGCATAGCGGGCGCCCTTCGGGAGGAATAGTCACGCATAAACCGCATAGCGGTTTTGCGCGACCCCGCCTCGGTGTTTTCGCTGCGCAGGAAAACACCTGCGGCCTTGCGGCCCGGACGCGAGGCACAATTATGCCTCGCTCTAAAGCCGGGCCTCACCTCGTCGGGCCCGGCGCGCATAACACTTGGCCCTCCGCCCGCTTCGCGGGGAATCCTGCAGAATAATTCTGTTCACTTATTGTTCCAATGAGAACCATTCTGAACTGCAGGATTCAGGTTAAAACCTCAATAGACCGGCGTCCTTGAGCAGCTTGGCCGAGAATTCCAGGTCTATCTTGCGGCCGCCGAAAAGCGAACTTGTGTAGACCCTTTCAAAATTTAGTTTATCCGTGACCGTGTCCATTGTTTCGTCAAGCCTCGAAGCAAAATCCCCTTTGCTCACGATCTTACCGTCATCGAAAACCACGTAGTCGGCGGCCTGTATCCAGGTTCCATCACTATAGGTATTCTTGAGCACGGTATTGAACACATCCTCCCCGGCTGGAAAGAGGGTAACTCCGGCTGGCGCGGAGCCTCCCAGGAATGACATCTCTCCGGACTGAATGGCGTTGTCGGAGTTCAGGTCGGTATAGGACCAGAGGTTCTTGCCCAAGCCTCCGTTATCCCCGCCCTCGGCAGGGCCGGCCGCGTAAACCGCGTATTTGGGAAAGAAATGCGTCCACACGGAGGGATTGGAAGCGTTATCCGCTACCATCTTTCCCCCGGAGGCATCCTCCGTCACCTTATCAAGGGTATTGGACATAACGCTGTTCATGGCGGTGAGAGTCCACTCCGGCGCAACGGGGCCGGTAGCGGTGGTCATGCTGCGGGTGGCAAGCGTAAGATCGTCAGGCAGGGCTTTATCGAAAGTAAACAGCATTTTCCCGAAGTCGAACCGATTCGCGCGCGTATTCAGAACGACATACTTGAACTGGTCGGCCGCCGGGCGAATAATATACTCCTCCATGCGGACGCGATTACCGAAGGCGTCTATCGCCACTTTTCGGTTCTGGTATTCTGCGGACTGTATTTCCTGCTGGGCCCTGGAGATGACGTCCTCTTTGGAAATTTCACCGTAGATCTCTTTCCTGGCGATTGTAACGGCGTCTCCTATTGAAGAATCCATATTGGAGGGCGAACCCGAGTGCCCTCTGGGAGAGCCTACGCTCCCGCCGCGCGGAATCTCGCTGAATTCCCCCTGGCGCACCAGTATCGTGCGGCCCTGCGCGTCGCCGGTAAGAACCGTGCCTTCATATACCTCCACACGGGTATTGCCACCCTCATCGGAGAAAACCATAAAATCCGTGCCGCGCACGGCGCAGACCGCGGAAGGAGTACGTACTTCAAATTTACGCGATAACTTTTTAACCCAGGATCTGACGCGGCCAAAATAAAGGCCCAGAGAAACCACATCGCTGTTCTCGGCGCTCATTTTAAAAGCTGTAACCGGCGCCAGCTTTATTTTGGTGCCGTCTTCCATATAAATCTCGGCGGTAGATGCGCGCGCGGTGCGTATCTCATCCCCCTCGTTTAACACGATTTTTCTCTCTTCGCTGAGCCTGATCCATTCAGCGGTCCCGGTTTTTTTCAAGCTTACCTCCCCCCGGTAACCGGAAACATACGCAGCTGAAGAAAAGCCGGTAAAACCAGCAACCAGGAACAAGGACAATATATATCTCATAGTTTTAAAACCTCTCATCACCGCACACGGCTAAAGGAAGGCAACACGCCGCCCGCAGAATACTCATAAGGGCAATTGCCTGAGTTTAAACTCCGGTAGTTCACGGTTGTATTTATAAACTCAACATTCACGCCCAACCCCTATCTGTATTATAAGCATCCGTTTTGCTGATGTCAACCGGTATTAATGTGACTTGTGATACGTATTAGCCGCGCTTATCAGAACATTTTTTTCGCAACGCATGATGAATTTATTTTGCGGGCATATCAACGTGCTTTTACGCGTTTGGCCTATGAAGCAGGATCATAGCCGCACATGGCGCTTGCCGGCCTTCAATTATGCGGCAATCGTTTTATGCTAAAATATTTTTTATCCATGAATAAGATCCTCCCCATTGACGACTCCCTAAGCCGCATAGATCTGGAAATAAATTCGCTGCTGGACCGCGTGGATAAGACGGTATATGACCGCAGCAGGAACGACTTCAACTTTATGGGAAAGGCCGTCAGGTCGCGCTTCACGCTGCTGCTAGGAGACGCGCTCGGCCTTCCGCGCTCCGCAGCCGAACGCATAAGCGCCGCGGCTGAACTTATCCATACAGCTTCACTTATGCACGACGACTGCGTAGACAGATCGGCTCTCAGACGCGGCCTGCCTACATTGAACGAAAAGTTGGGCGTCAATACCGCTATACTGGTCGGGGACTTGGTTGCGTCATTCGCTTTTGATTACGCAATTAATATCACCCCCGAAACACCCGGCGACCTGGTAAAAACCGTGCGCAGGATGACGGAGGGCGCTCTCCTTGAGGAAAACCTCCGCTACAAAAAGATTTCGGCCGAACAGGCGGAGCGCATCTTACAGCTTAAGACCGGAGAACTCTTCCGCTGGTGCGCCATGACCGCGGCATGCGTGGCAAAAAAGCCGGATTTGAGCGAGGCCTGCGGGACTATAGGCAGAGAAACCGGAGTCGTCTTCCAGATCGTGGACGACATTCTGGACTTTGAAGGCGAAACAGGACTGACCGGCAAGGACGCATTAAAAGATATCACGGAGGGCCGCACAACCCTCCCACTGATACTGGCTATAAACGACCCCCGCTTCTCCGAAGAAATAGAAAAAAACATGATAGCCTTAAAATCAGGCGAGACCAGGGATCTGGCTCCCGCGCTCCGCATCGCGGCCATCATAATGGAGAACGGATTCACCGACACTGCCCGGGCTCTGGCTGCGGTAAAAATCCGCGGCCTTGAAGCGGAAATAGCCCGTCTACCAGAACGGAAAGCGGCCGGAACATTTAGGGATTATATCTCTGCCTTATCAACGCGGACAAAGTAGAGGCAAAGCCCGCTGGAGGCAAAGCAGTTTGGCTAAATTGCCGTATTGCTGTGCATCTAAATTGCCAGACTGCTTTACATCTTTCCATACTATGTTATGAAGAAAACTTTCACCATCCTGAGGGCTTATTCCTGGCCGGCATCAGTAGTGCCGGTGATATTAGGATCGGTCGTCGCGCATAACGCCGGTGCTTTTTCCGCGGCGGACTTCATCCTGACACTGCTGGCGGCTGTTTTTGTCCACTCCGGAGCCAATCTCGCCAACACATATTTTGACTTCAAGAGCGGAGTGGATAAACCGGACCTTTCGGATGATCGCGCGCTGGTCGACGGATTTATCACTCCGGCCGCGGCCCTGCGGCTTACGGCAGCTCTTTTCGCCGCCGGAGCGGCCATAGGCGTGTATCTTTCCGTCAAGCACCGTCTCCCGCTCATGCTAGCTTTGGGCGCGGCCGGCTTTCTGCTGGCCTGGTTCTATACGGCTGGCGGCGTAAATTATAAATACAGGGCTATAGGCGACCTGGGAATATTTATCGCTTTTGGCCCGCTCATTGTAACCGGCACAGCGCTCATCCAGACTGGAAGGTTTCTCCCTGACGCCCTGTGGGCATCTGCACCGGTTGGATTTTTAATAACAGCCATACTTCACGCGAATAATATGCGCGATATCGGTTCGGACATGGCCTCCGGAATAAAGACGCTGGCGGGGCTGCTGGGGCCTAAAAGGTCCAGGACATTTTACCGGGCTCTCGTATTCACTCCATATGCCTTCGCCATAACACTCGGCCTCTGGCCCGCTGTCTTCGCAGCTGTCTCGATCCCTCTTGCCCTCAAACTGGAAGCAATGTCCGCCGGAGGGGACTTCCGCCATCTAGTCAGAGAAACCGCCAAATTTGTGACTGTTTTCGGCCTGCTTTTCTCAGCCGGCCTCTGGATTTGAGCGGTACTATTTGGTTTACGGCTTTTTTTTTTATAGAGTATTGTGTATACAAATGCTGTTCGGAGGATTAAAGATGAAGATAAATACTTTTTTGGTAAGCCTGCTTTCCATTTTCATGGTGCTGTCTGCTGTTTCCTGCAACAAAAAAAATATTAAAAACACCGGTAATAAAACCGATATGATTACCGACTTCGCCGCCAACCCGGCTCTTGATATACAGGAGAGCACCAATACAATGAGCACAGAGGGGAATATCCGGGGCGGAGAGTTCATCTACCAGGAAACCATACAACCCATATATTTCGATTTTGACATGTACGGCCTTTCGGACGAGGCACGCAAAACTTTGCAGAAAAACGCCGATGTCCTGAAAACCCGAAAGGATTGGACCGTTCTGGTGGAAGGATACTGCGACCTGCGCGGAACCGTGGGGTACAATCTGGCCCTGGGCCAGAAACGGGCAAAGGAAGTCAGGGATTATTACACCCGCCTCGGCGTACCGGAATCATCTATAGGCACTATTTCATACGGGAAGGAAAAGCCGTCCTGCGTGGAAGAAACCGATGCCTGCTGGTCGAAAAACAGAAAATCCGAAACCAAGGTGAAATCTAAATAATATGAAGATTTTTTTAAAAACTGCCGCAGTTCTGTTCGCGCTCGCCCCACTCTGGGGCTGCGTGGCGACACAGCAGGACATGCTCCAAATGCAGAGCCAGATGGACGACCTGAACACTAACATAAACAACATGCAGAAAAACCAGGCCGACCTGGCACTGAAAATAGATTCTCTCTCCACCAACCTCAATATCTTCTCCGAAAATCTTAAGGACATAATCTCTCAAATGGCCCGCCTTTCAGACCGCCTCGACGAACTGGACGCGATGATGAATAAGCGCGTCAACGCTATAGGCGCCACCATCAAAAAACAGCAGGAGGATATGGAATCGGCCCTTCTGCCCGCCAAGATTTATAACGACGCCTACAACTCTTTCCTTAACAACAACTTCGACGGCGCTTCAGCCGGCTTCAAGGCCTACCTGGCCAAGTTCCCCGCGGGGGAACTGGCAGAGAACGCCTATTTCTATCTCGGAGAATCACTTTATCTGAAGGAAAAATGGCAGGATGCCGCCCTCAGTTACGCCACCATCCTGGATAAATTTCCCAAGTCGCCGAGGATACCGACGGCCAGGCTTAAGTACGCCCTGTCTATCCTGAAATTTCCAGAGGACAAAAAAGCTGAATCCCTGAAATATCTGGAATCAATCACCCGGGACTACCCCAAATCGCAGGAAGCCGGCACGGCCAAGACGTATATCGCAAAACTGCGCCAGCCCAAAGTAAAGACCGAAAAGACCAAATAGACCGTCTCAGATGAAAAGAGTTTCCGCAATAGTTATTCTTGGCCTCGCCTTGGTTCAGGGCGCACTGGCGCAGACCGACGTATATATAGGCGTCTCGGCCGGCAAAGAATATAATAGGACCGCACTGGCCCTGGCTAAGTTCCTTCCGGTCAGGCCGGACAATCCCAAAGATCTGGAACTCGCAGAACAGTTCCGCGACATCATCCGCGCGGATCTGATGTTTTCCCGCTATTTCGACGTAAAAGAAGAGCCTTTGAGCCCCGCTAACCTCTCCAATGATGCTGACTCGCTTAATTTTTGGAAGACATTAGGCGCAGGCTGGCTGGTGAGCGGTAAAGCCTCACAGAACGAAAAGGTCTGGACTTTCACCGCACGCCTGCATGATCTGGAAAGCGGCGGAATCCTCCTGGAAAAATTTTATCAGGGTGAGCCGCGGGCCATGCGGCGGGCCGCGCATCTTTTCTCAGATGACGTTATACTAAGGGTTACCGGCAGGAAGGGCCTTGCACACTCAAAAATAGCTTTTTCAAACAACTCCACTGGGGCAAAGGAGATCTACGCCGTAGATTATGATGGCGAGAACCTTATCAAGTTCACCAACGACCGATCAATAGCCCTCCTGCCGAGGTGGTCGCAGGACGCCATGAAGATCTACTACACAACCTACCGCCACGGCAACCCGGATATGTTTGAGATAGATTTGAAAGCCGGCAAGATACGGCCCTTCGCCACTTTCCAGGGCCTAAACATCCCCGGAGGCTTTTCCCCCGACGGCAGCACCATGGTAATGACCCTTTCAAGGGGCGACGACCCTAATATTTACAGCCTTAATATCGTAACGCGGGAATTGAAGAAGTTGCTGAGCCGGTTCGGGGTCAGCTCTTCTCCTACCTACGCCCCCGACGGTAAACAGATAGCTTTTGTTTCCGACCGAGCCGGCAATCCGCAGATATTCGTACTAGATCTGGAAACCGACAAAATGCGCAGGCTCACTAGAATGAACTGGTGCGATTCACCTAACTGGTCTCCGACCGGAGAATGGATAGTTTTCTCCGGCCGGGAAACCGCTAAAGAAAAATTAAATATTTTTCTCACGGATCTGACCGGAAGTCAGATCCGCCGCCTCACCAACAATAGTGGAGATAATGAGGACCCGTCCTGGTCTCCGGATGGAAGATTTATAGCGTTCACTTCCAGCAGGCGAGGACGCAGGGAATTATATATTATGGATGCGGACGGCTCCGCCCCCCATCCCCTCACCAACCTCGAAAGCCAGACAAACACACCCAACTGGAGCCCCTGACGAGCCGGTATATACCGATTGGGACTGCCGTTCAATTGAACATGTTTTTTATTTTGTTAATGATTAGGCCGATTAAACCGGCCTTGAAGGTGTCCTTTACTGGCCTGAGACGGAAGGTTTTGGAATCTTTAATAACACGTCCCACTTCGGAGTCAAAGAAAGAGAAGAAATCAGCGCCGAGGCGCTTGCGGCGCTCAGAAAGAACGCTGGAGCTGATAACGTCGTCCACGGCAAAATATTCGGCTCCGCAAAAAGCCTGTATATAGGGGTTCTCCATGAATTCCTGCACAGCTTCCTCGTCCGAAAGGCTCTTAATCAGCTTAACTGTCAGAAGCCCTGTTATCAAACGGGAATCCTTGGCAGGGCGGCCGTAACCTTTAGTGAAATACTTACCATACAATTCGTCCAGTTTTTCCCAGGGCATGGCTTCGCCAAGCTTGAGCCAGCGGTTTGAATAATCCAGCCTGACCCCCAGGTGAAAAAGCTTGGGGAAAAGCATCGGGTTGTTATTTCGTTCAGAGCGGTACATAATTAGATGACGTAAAGACGCAAACATGTAAGGCAATCTAGTAATTCACAGTACAATCTGCATGCCGACTAAACTGCTTTGCCTCTAAATTGCCGTGCGTCTAATATTTATTTCTCCGGGGTAAAGCATTTCCGGCAGCGGGCCTCGTATTTATCTCCCGCTCCGACTTCTATGCGCTTAGAACTGTCTGTCAGACGCTGGCTAAAATGCGCCGGGTTGCCGCAGACCATGCAGATGGCCAAATTTTTGGTAACAAATTCGGAAACCGCCATAAGGCGGGCCATGTTGGCGAAAGGCTCTCCGCGGTAATCCTGATCCAGTCCGGCCACGATTACGCGCTTGCCGGAGTTGGCCAGTTTTTGGCATATATCAACGATATCTTCGGCAAAAAAATGCGCCTCATCTACACCCACCACCTGCGTGTCGTGGTCTATCTCCTTGAGAATATCCTTGGCGGTTTTAACAGGCCTGGACGGAAGCATGGATTTATCGTGTGAGACAAGATGTTCTTTGCCATAGCGCACGTCCAGATGCGAATTAAAAACCTGCACTTTCTGCCTGGCGATATTGGCGAGCCGAAGCCGTCTGATAAGTTCCTGCGTCTTGCCGGAGAACATGCTGCCGCAGACTACTTCTATCCAGCCCGATGAAGAAGAAACTATATTAGGGATCATTTAAGCGCTCCATTAATAATTATAGGCAAGTATTAAGTGGCAATAATTAACTTCACAATTTTCATGCTTACAATTTTTCCACTTACCACTTGCCGCTTATCACTTACACCAATGTTTTCCAAAGTATTCCCAGGTGGCTTTCAGACCATCCCGAAAAGTGACCTGCGGCTTATAGCCCATGTCGCGCCGCGCCTTTGAAATGTTCGCCCAGGTTCTGCGCACGTCTCCGGCGCGCTTGGGCAGAAATTTTTTATCAAGCTTACACCCAAGTATCTCCTCCAGGCCAGATACGATGTCCATAAGCGACACAGAGGTGCCGGTGGCGATATTGTAAACATTGCCGGCGGCCTTAGGCGCCCTGGCGGCCAAGATATTGGCGTTTACCACGTTCTGTATAAAAGTGAAATCCCTGGACTGCTTCCCATCCCAGTGTATATCAAGGCGTTTTCCGGCTAAAGCTGCCTCCATAAACTTGGGAATGACGGCGGAGTAAAGCGATTCCGGATTCTGCCTGGGGCCAAAAACATTAAAATAACGAAGCGCGACTGTCTCAAATCGGTAGGTCCGCGCGAAGACCATGCAATAATGTTCGCCGGCAAGCTTGGAGACGGCATAAGGCGATATCGGATTGGTGGCGAGGGTTTCCACCTGCGGGAAAACCCTGGAGTCTCCGTAGGCGGAACTGGAAGAAGCGTACACCAAGCGCCTGACCCCGGCGTCGCGGGCGGCCATTAAAACATTAAGTGTGCCGGTGACATTAACTTCGTTGGAATCCACGGGGTTGTCCACGGACCGCGGCACCGAGCGCAAAGCGGCCTGATGCAGGACATAGGCCGCGCCCTTCATCGCCTTTTTCAGGTGTTCCGGGTTTCGTATGTCACCTTTTACAAGTTGTATTTTATTCAGGAGATGGGTAAGGTTCTCTTTTTTACCGGTAGAAAAATTATCAAAAACACGCACGGTCTCACCGCGGCGCACCAGTTCTTCCGTTATGTTGGAACCGATAAAGCCGGCCCCGCCGGTCACTACCCAAACAGGTTTTTTCATAAAAAACTCCTTAACCTGAATCCTGCAGTTCAACATGGATCTCATTTAAGAAATCAGAGGAACAGAATAATTCTGCAGGATTCCCCGCGCAGCGGGCTGAGGGCCCAGCGCTATGCGCGCCCGGCCCGAAGAGGTGTATACCTCCCGAATGGGCGCCCGCTATGCGGGCGGAAAGTTGCAATTGCAACTTTCAGGCTTATCTTTCAACCCGTGGTCCTCAATGTTTATAGTCTAGCATTTTTGAAAAAATCAAAAAACGAGGTTAAAAATGCCACTAGCTTTTCGCTATTAGCCATTTGCTTTACGCCACCAGCTACAAGCTTTTTATAAGGCAATTCCTTTACGGTTTCTGCGTATGGCGAATAACCTATGGCATACGGCAATCGTTATTATGCTTATGGCGAACAGCTAATGTGCTAATCCCTCAAATCCCCCTCTTTGCGCCAGGGATGCCAGAAGTTCCTTGAGACGTCCTCAAATGAATCGCGCCTTGCGGCATCGCTCTTTTTCAGACTGATCAGAAAAAAGAACTCCTTCACACCTCTGCGGACCTTATAGGACCAGGTCGTATGAAAATCGTGAAAGTCTTTGTATAGGACGATGCCTTTTTCAAAAAACCTGGTGCTTCTGACCCTGTCCGTGTTAAAGCGCGTGATCTCACACCGCAGAATACTTTCGGCGCGCCAGGACTTGGCCCAGGGCAGACTAAAACCAAGCATCTGATTGACGACATATGTGTTAGGCTTGTTGCTATAATTGGCCACGCCCATCCCCACGTAATCTTTTTCATCTCCTGCATAAACCTGAGCGATAAGACTACTATTCCCCTCTGCAAAAATGTAGGAATCCTGGACATAAATATTCAAGTTTTTTCGCGGAGCATGGTACAACTCCGCGAAAAGCGGTGAAAGGCGTTTGGAAACCGCACCCCGCACCCAGGAGCGCATATCATAGGAAATATTGGTTTTAAAATAGGTATTATACGCCGGCGTTAAAAAAATCTGGGAAAATAAGGAATTTGTCTCCTCCCCCTTATCACCGGCACCCCGATCCTGCTCCATCCGGTTGACCGTCATACGGGCCTGATAGGAATGGGTAAGATCCAGCGACCCGAGGAGACGGTCATAGCGCAGGTTCACATTGCTTCCGTAACGCCCGGTCCACCGATTGGTGGTTAGAGGACTGGTGGCTACGTAAAGACTTTGATTATAAAAAACGGAGGGCGCCAGCGTTACGCCGTGAGCCAACGGAACAGTCTGTGCGACTGTCCAGGTACCGGCGCCCTTGCGCTGGTAGTAAGACACGCCTGGTTCCTTTGCGCTTTCAAAAAAACCTCCGAAAGAATGCAGAAATGGGGTTTTGCCGATAGTGAAAGGCAGTTTTTGAAAATCCAGCCTCGGTGCGGCTTCATAAACTTTGTCAAAGCGTTTCATATCGGCCGTGCCCTCGTAACGAACGGCAGCGCTGACCCGGGTGACGGTGGTGTTGGACGTCCGGGTAAAAGCCAGATTGGCCTGCCTGTCGGGACTTATGGCGAAAGGGTTGGTCCTGAAATAATCATTATTAAATTCCGGGTCGGAGAGCAGACGGAAATACGATTGGCTGTAGTATGAGGCCGAATCTATACCGCTGAACAGATCAAGACGGCGCCAATAACCCCCATTCATGCCCCAGCGATCAGTAACAGTACCGTATTCGCGTATGCGGTACGCGGAAATGTTGGCGATGGTCTTTTCGTTTCTATAATCAACTTCCGCGCCGGTTCCAAAACCCTGATTCCCGAAATGATCCAGGTAAAGTTTGCCCCTGGTTTCACTGTTAAATCTATAAGAATAACTGGACCTTACAAAATATTCATTACGATGATCATGTCCGAAATTGAACGCGCTCACAAAAGGCGTCCCGGGGATGAGCGGCTTGTAAAGCACGGGGAAATATAAAACAGGCACCCGGCCAAGATAAAAGAAATTATTGAAAGAAAGGAAATATTTATTCGGCGCCAGGTAGACGCGCGAGGCCTTTATCTTGAAATGGGCCGGGATGTCCTCGCAGGATGTGAACTCAGCTTTTTTATAAAGCTGACGGCTGGGAGTAAGTTCACCCCGCTTACCTGAAATAAAAAAATTCTTTTGGTTAAGACGGGCATTGTTTATATAGCCGGTACTCTGGGCGTAGTTGAATACGCCGCTTTTACCGGAGATTGTACCGGAGGCGTCATTCAGGACAAAGTCCTCGGGAGCGTAAACCGTGCTGCTGGAGGAATCCACAGTCAGGCGTCCCGCCTTTATGGTTTTCACCAGTTTATCGTCCGGGCCCAACTCGTCAAGCTGGACATTGCCCTGAAGATTGATGACGCGAGTATTCTCGTTAAAATCGCCCTGTTCCGAGGAAAACACGACCCTGTGCGTGCCTGTAGAAGAAGGCAGCTCGTAAGAGCGCGCCGGCGACGCGGCACCGGCAAGCAGGATGGCCAGAATTATTTTTTTTCTCATGCGAGAGTCCGGAGGGTCAGTGTCTTGCGCGCTCCATGCCCAGTAGGGCCGCCCCATAAACCCCCAGGTCCGCGTTCCGGGCCACCACGAGTTTAACTTTAACGAAGGGCGTGGCTATCTGCTGCGAGGACAACACATTCTTTAACGGACCCAGGAAATGTCTGGAGGCCCTGGAAACCCCTCCGGTAAGAACTACGCAGTCCGGGTTAAAAAAAAGTATCATATCGGCCAATCCGCGTCCCAGATTTTCCCCCATATCCCGCCAAATTTTCAGCGCCGCCTTGTGCCCATTGTCGGCGGCCCTTGTGAGGCAGATGGTATTAAGTCTCTCTCTGCCGGGGGCTGCGTACCTGGTGATAAAAGCTTCCGGATTCTTTATGGCCCTCCGGGCGCAGCGCATTATAGCGTAGCTGCCGCAGTATGCCTCCAGGCAGCCTTTGGCGCCGCAGTGGCACTGCTCCCCGGCGCGATCGAGCTTACAATGCCCTAATTCTCCGGCCGACCCTGTCGATCCGTGATAAAGCTTACCGTCTATTATAATGCCGCTGCCTATGCCGGTTCCCAAAGTCACGGCGACCACATTCCGGTATCTGCGCTTTATCTCCAGTTCATAGGCGCCCCATGCGGCCATATTGGCGTCGTTCTCCAGCACGCAATCCAGACCTGTAATCTTCTTCAGAGAGACAGCCAGAGGGACATTTCTCCACTGGTTCAGATTGGGAGCGAAGCGCAATACTCCTTTCTCAGGGTCCATATCTCCAGCCGCGCCTATACCGATGGAAACAGGCTTCCACTCCTGCTTGAGCCTTTTGGCCGCGGCGCCAAGCCTCTTTATAAAATCGGCCTGTCCGTTCTCCGGCTCGGTATGGAATCTTTCCTCGTGCAAAAGGGTGTTTTTGTCATCCATTACTATAAGCTTGGTATTGGTGCCGCCTATATCTATACCGATCCCTTTCATATTTCTCCTGTAACACATAGTAAAACATTAAGCTGTAGGATTAGATTGTAAATTTTTTAAATTTACCACTTAATCCTTACTATTTATCGCTACCGACCAATTACCGGTTCACAAAAAATCGGCTTCAAAATCGAAAGAGCGGATCCCATCAGATAAAACGAACCGAGAACCACTGTTGTCCCCGTCCTGGCCCCGATGGACAGGGCGGCCTCTATGTCTTCCTGTACTTCTATTTCGGCTTCCGGTCGCAGCCTGGAAAATTCATCCGCCAAAACGCAGGGATCGATGGCCCTTTCGGAAGGCGGCTTTGTAAAAATAGCCTTTGCGGCGTAAGGGGCTAGAGTAGTAAGTATTGAGAGGTGATCTTTGTCATTCAGAAGACCCACCACAAAAATGGCGTCCCGGTCTCTGAAAGGGGACCGGCTGAAAGTCGCGGTGAAAGCCCTTACAGCTTCCGGATTATGCGCGCCGTCCAGGATATACACGCACTCCCCGCGGCTCAACACCTGAAAACGACCCGGCCAGTCCACACGTGCGAAGCCCCGGACGATATCGTCCCTGCTTATCTTAAACCCGGCTCCGTTTAAAATAGATACTCCCTCATAAACCAGCGTGGCATTAGAAACCTGGACGTCACCCATGAGACCCAACTCCATCTCGTCGCCGGTCTTTTTATGCTTTAGGCGCATTCTTCCGCGCTGCCAGTCGTAGCCTGAGATTTCAAAGACCGGAGCCAGAAAATGGGCCCGCGCGCTTTTCTCCTGGGCTGCCAGCAGCACCGGCCCGCGGGCAGCTTCAGGCAGTAGAGGGGCTAGGCATACGCCGCCACTTTTAATGATACCCGCCTTCTGACCGGCTATCTCATCCAGAGTGTCCCCGAGATATTTTTTATGATCGTAATCCACCGAAGATATCACCGCGAGTTCCGGCCGCGGCAGGACATTGGTTGTGTCAAAGCGTCCGCCTATGCCTACTTCTATGACGGCGATGTCCGTCTTTTCGCGCTCAAAATAGAGAAAAGCCATGCAAGTCAGAATTTCAAAAAAATTCAGGTCCGGGCCGGCCTTAAAAACCTGATCAAGCAAGTCTGCGAATTTCTGTTCTGCTATCTCCACTCCGTTTATCTTTATCCGCTCGGTCAGAATCAGAAGATGGGGACTGATAAACAAGCCGGTCTTGTATCCAGCCGCCCGGAACACAGAATCAAACAGCGCGCAGACAGAACCTTTGCCATTCGTTCCGGTAACATGCACGGTCCGGATCTTCTCATGAGGGTTCCCTAAATTATTAAGTGCCGCGTATACCCGGTCCAGGCCGTCTTTTTTAACAAAGCCCTGCCTCTCCATCAATATTTTTGAAGCTTGTTCAAAAGTCATAGTTTAAATAACTTCTATTGCCATAGGCCGTACGCCATTAGCCATAAGCTTTATAAGGCAATCCATTTACGGTTTCTGCTTATGGCCTAAAGCCTATGGCTTATGAGATATTTTTTGCTATGCAAAAAATTATCCCTTCACCCTTTCTATTCTAACCCCTGACAGTCGAAGCTTACTTTCGATCTTTTCATAGCCGCGGTCTATGTGGTAAATGCGCCTTATGATAGACTTCCCCTTAGCGGCTACGGCGGCCACTATCAACGCGGCGCCGGCCCGGATGTCTGAAGCCATTACCGGAGCGCCCAACAAGCGTTCCACACCCCGTATAACGGCCTTGCGGTCCGTGACAGTTATATCGGCGCCCATGCGCATAAGTTCGGCCGCGTGCATGAATCTATTCTCAAATATGGCTTCGTGCACTTCGCAGGAGCCTTTGGCTCGGGCCATAAAAGCCATCCAGGGGGCCTGTAAATCGGTAGGAAACCCGGGGTGGGGTTTAGTTGCAATATTCACGGGCTTCGGGCGGCCGCCGGAAGAAGTGATCGTTATGCTGCCCTTTTCCGAAGTTATCTTTACTCCGGCTTTTTTGAGGGCGCGCGCGACCGGCTCCACGAGCGCGATGTCAGTGTTCAGAAGTTTCAGCGTGCCCCCGGCCGCGGCGGCTGCCAGCATGAATGTGCCGGTCTCTATTCTGTCCGGCATAACCTCATACTTAAGGCCTTTAAGCTCATCTGCGCCGGAAATTCTGATTATAGAGGTGCCCGCTCCCTCCACTGAGGCGCCCATCTTAACGAGAGCCCTGGCCAGGTCCTCTATCTCAGGCTCGCGGGCACAGTTCTCAAGCACGGTGGTTCCTTTTAGCAGGGAGGCGCACATCATAAGGTTTTCTGTAGCGCCGACACTCGGGAACCGGAATTTCAGGCGCGCGGGCCTGAGCCGGGCGGCGGTCAATATAACATCACCCCCCTCATAGGAAACTACGGCGCCCATTTTTTTAAAGGCTTCCAGATGGATATCTATCGGTCGCACGCCTATAGAACAGCCGCCCGGGAGGGAGAAGCGTACCTTTTTAAAGCGGGCGAGCAAAGGCCCGGCCACCAGCATGGAGGCGCGCATCTTGCGGACAAGGTCGTAAGGGGCGTGATGCTTTAGACCGGAAGTTTCGTGCACGGTAAAGGTGTTGAAACCGAAAAAGCACCTCTTGCCCATATAGTTCAGGAGCTCGAAAGTGGATTTGATGTCCATGAGGTCGGGAACGTTCTTAATCTCGCATTTTTCCTTTGTAAGCATGGTGGCCGCGAGTATCGGCAGAGCCGCGTTTTTTGAACCGCTTATTTTAACCTCACCATTTACGGCCCTTCCGCCGTGTATAATAAAATTGTCCATAAAACTTGCTCCTTATTTGTTGCCTTTGGCCGTTTGCCATTCGCAGAAAATAGAGTGACTCCTTTAAAACATACGGCGTACGGCAAATGGCAAATGGCGATAATAGCGCAAAGCGCTATTATCTCTTTATCGCTTTTACAAACCGCTGCTTCCCGTTCAGATCTTTTATGACCTGCCGCTCCTTCCACACTTTCTCATCCAGCAGCTTTAGCGCCAGCGGGCCCTGCGTATCGCCCAACTCCAACAGTAGAGCTCCGCCTTTTTTGAGCACAGCTGGCGCTGCCGCGATTATTTCCCTGGCTATAACCAACCCGTCGGCCCCGCCGTCCAGCGCAAGCCGCGGTTCGGATAAAACTTCTTTATCCAGCCCGGCTATGACCCCGGTAGGGATATAAGGCGGGTTGGAAACTATAAGGTCGAATGGTCCGCCGGAATCGCTGACCGAAGAAATTTTCAGGAATTTAATCCGGCCCGCCAGATCCAGCGCACGCGCGTTCTCTTCGGCGCATGCCAGCGCTCCACGGGATTTTTCCGCCGCAGTCACAGTTGCCGCCGGGAATCTGCGCGCCAGGGCCAAAGCTATAGCGCCTGAACCGGCGCCGAAATCAAGTATAGCTGGTGCGCCTCCCCTGCGCCCCTTTAGTATAAAATCCACGGCCAGCCCCACCAGCTCTTCCGTCTCAGGCCTGGGAACCAGAACCCGGTGATCCACTTTAAGAGACAGGCCGCAGAAAGGCTGGGAGCCGAGGATATACGCCAGCGGCTCACCCTCCGCTTTACGCGCCAAGAATTTTTCAAATTCCGCGACGATCCCGGGCGGCACCGGAACTCCGCCGTCGGCCAGCATAGATAGCCTGTCTGTCTTCAGCAAATGCGCCAGCAGCCAGGCGCAGTTGAGCGCGGCTTCGGAGATGCCTGCGGCCTCAAGCCGCTCGACTCCCCTAATCAGCAAAGCTTTCGTTGTCGGCATTTTCCTTCTTTTTTCCGATATTTAATTTAACGTCTTCGAGCATATTCTTTATGCCGCCCTCAATGATCTCATCCATGTTATACCATGACATCTGAATGCGGTGGTCGGTCACGCGGTTTTGCGGGAAATTATATGTCCGTATTTTTTCGGTGCGTCCGCCTGTCCCCACCTGCTTCTTCCGTTCGCCTGCCAGAGAGGCGGCCTGAGTTTCCTCGGCCACCAGGATCAGTTTGGCCGCTAGAAGTTGCAGCGCTTTCTGTTTGTTCTGCCCCTGTGAACGCTCCTGCTGGCATTGGGTGATAGTGCCGGTGGGAATATGCGTGATGCGCACAGCGGTCTCAACCTTATTTACGTTCTGTCCACCCGCGCCGCCGGCGCGGAAGGTGTCGACTTTCAGGTCCTTGGCTTCTATCTTTATCTCCACTTCCTCCGGCTCCGGCATTATAGCCACCGTGACGGTGGATGTGTGGACGCGCCCGGAAGCCTCAGTAAGCGGCACCCGCTGCACGCGGTGCACGCCCCCCTCATATTTCAGCCAGGCGAAAGCGTTGGTCCCCTCTATGAACAGGACCGCGTTCTTTATACCTTTAAGTCCCGTGGAGTTCAGGTCGCGCAGCTCGGCTTTCCAGCCCATGGCGGCGGCAAACCTGGTGTATATCCGTAGCAGATCGGCTGCAAAAAGTGCGGACTCATCCCCGCCAACGCCCGCGCGTATCTCCATAAAAATATTCTTTGAATCCTGCGGGTCCGGTGGCAGGATGAGGAGCTCCATTTTTTTCTCAAGAGCTTCGGTTTTAGCCTTTACCGGCCCGAGTTCTCCAGCCGCCAGCTCCGCCATGGCGGGGTCGGTGTCGGTCAGCATGCCCTGGGTCTGGGCGAGCTCGGCGCGTGCGGCGTCCAGCTCGCGCTTGGTGTCAATGATTGTTTTAAGGCGGGCGTGTTTTTTTGAAAGGGCTTCTATCTCTCCGGACTTGAGTCCGCCGGAAGAGAGGCGCGATTCGGTTTCGGCAAGTTCGGAGATTATTTTTTCCAGTTCTTTTTCAAGCATGTGTCCCGTTCAGGCAACCGTCAGGCCGGCAGTATCGGGGCTAACCCGAAAGTTTTAATTAAAACTTTCCCCTTTCATAGCAATGGCGCGTTTCGCGGGGCATACACCCTTGCTGATCAGGCGCGCATAGCGCGGGTTCAGCAACCCGCATAGCGGGGAATCTTTCAATGTTTTTGTTCCCTGATGCGCTAAATGTAAATCGTATTGAACTGAAAGATTCGGGCTAAAAAAAAGCAGGCAAACATGTATATCATGATTTGCCTGCCTCAGAAAACTGCTCGATGCGCGTCAGGCGGCCTTGCTTTCCGGCTTCTTCGCGGCTTTGGCTTCGGCTTTTACGGCCTTTGCGGTTTTGGCCTTGGGCGCGGAGGAAAGCACTTTTTTGGAATGCTTGGGCGCCACAGAGGTCTTTGCGGCCTTCTTGGGCTTGCGCACCACGGTCTTGCCGCCGCTGGCGGAAAACTTCTTGTTGAACTTCTCTACACGGCCGGCGGTGTCCAGCATTTTCTGCTTACCGGTATAAAAGGGATGGCAGGCGGAGCAGACCTCAACTTTGATAGAGGCTTTGGTAGAACGTGTGACAAAAGCGTTGCCGCACACGCAGGAAACCTCTGAGACTACGTATTTGGGGTGAATATCGGTTTTCATAATAATCTTATCCTTAAATAGTTAATATAGTATTTAAATTATACCATAAACAGCAGAGGCAAAGCAGTCCAATCTGGATGTAAAGCAGCTTGGATGCAAAGCAAGTCAGCGGTCTAGAGGCAAAGCAGATTGGCAATTTTACCAAATCGCTTTACATCTGGACGGCTTTGCCTCTAAACGGCTTTGCATCCGGCTATCGCTTACCGATCTTGGCCAGGGGATTCACGGATTTGCCCAGAGACGTGATTATTTCGAAATGCAGGTGAGGGCCCGTAGACATGCCGGTGGCGCCCACGCGCCCCAGCATGTTTTTGGATTTCTGAACAGTCTCTCCAACGCCCACTGATACTTTAGAAAGGTGTCCGTAACGCGTAAGCGAACCATCCTTGTGGCGCACCTCCACAATATTGCCGTAGCCTTCTTTCCAGCCGGCAAATGTAACCACGCCCGACCTGGAGGGAAATACAGGTGTACCGACGGGCATCGGGATGTCACAACCCTTATGAAAGACTTTACGCTTCAGAACCGGGTGATAGCGCATACCAAAGCTGGAACTGACCCTGGAAAAATACGGGAGCGGCATTCGGTAGGTGTCCAAATTCAGATAGACTGCTGGCAGCTGCAGGCGGTCACCCTTCTTAAATTTGTACGGGGCCAACATCGCCATCGCCGGCAGTTGGTTATCTTTGATAATCGCGGCCTTAAAGTATTTCAGGTCAGTCTCATTCGGCTTAAAGCGGCGGGCTATGCCGTCCAATGTCTCGCCATCCACGACCACCTCGTGAAGGTATCCCCGGCCGTTATGCACCCGGATATACCCTCCTTTGGAAAGGAAAATGAATTCGTTATTATTCGTGCTTTGGAGTGACCTGACGTCAGTTCCATAATTGGCCGCGATGGTCCGGATATCCTCACCCTTAAGCACTTTGTGCCTGGCGTGTATGAGGCGCGGGATCCTGCGGAAAGCTTCAGCCGGCGGTTCCTCCGGGCCGGAAGGAGTAAGCACGGAAAATCTGGCGTAATCCAAACTCTCGCCCGCCGGAATGGATGCGGTAGAAAACACAGCCAGTGCGGTCACGCAGACCACCGCTATAAGATAACTTTTTGTCGCTGTTCGCAAACCGTCTCCACCGCAACAGGGTAGAGGGTTCAGGTGTCAGGGTTTAGGGTAAAGAGTTTCTTATGACTCAACCCTATCCCCTAAACCCTCAACCCTATTTTTACATTCCAGCCATTTCCATAGACTTCAGGAAGTCCTTGTTGGACTTGGTAGCCGAGAGTTTTGAATGCAGCAGGTCCATAGCGTCAACGGGCGACAGCGGCGCCAGGACTTTCCGCAGGATCCACACCTTATTGAGCTCGTCTTCGCTCATCAGGAGTTCCTCTTTTCTGGTGGAGGTCCTGTTTATGTCTATAGCAGGGAACATCCTGCGATCTGAAAGCTTTCTGTCCAGATATATCTCCGAATTGCCGGTGCCCTTAAACTCTTCGAATATAACATCATCCATGCGGCTGCCGGTTTCCACCAGCGCGGTGGCAATGATGGTCAGCGATCCGCCTTCCTCTATGTTGCGGGCGGCGCCGAAGAAACGCTTGGGCCGCTGGAGGGAAGTGGATTCAAGACCGCCGGACAGAACCCTGCCGCTTGAGGGCGAGATGGTGTTGTACGCGCGGGCCAGCCTTGTAACGGAATCCAACAGGATGACGACGTCTTTCTTAAGCTCGGTCATGCGCTTGGCTTTTTCAAGCACGATTTCGGCCACCTGCACATGCCGGTCGGCCGGTTCGTCGAAGGTTGAGGCTATAACCTCGCCTTTCACGGATCGCTTCATATCGGTGACCTCTTCGGGACGTTCGTCGATAAGCAGCACGATAAGTTCGATGTCCGGGTGATTGGTGGTGAGAGAGTTGGCGATGCGCTGAAGGATCATGGTTTTACCGGTCTTGGGCGCGGCCACTATAAGGGCGCGCTGGCCTTTACCGATGGGCGAAATAAGGTCTATCACGCGCGCGGTCATGTCGTTCTTTGTGGTTTCCAGTATAAAGCGCTGATTAGGGTGCAGCGGCGTCAGATTATCAAAGAGATCGCGGTTGATTATCTTTTCAATTTCCATCCCGTTAACGGTCTTTACCTGCAGAAGCGCGAAGAATCTCTCGCCTTCCTTCGGCGGCCGGATCAGGCCCGTTACCTCATCTCCTTTACGTAGACCGAGTTTCTTTATCTGAGAAGGAGAAACATAAATATCCTCGTGGCTTGAGAGGTAATCGTATTCCTGCGAACGCAGAAAGCCGAAGCCGTCCGGGAGGATCTCAAGCACGCCGGTGCCCTTAACAATGCCATTCTGTTTGGCCTGGGCTTCCATGAGCTTGCCGATAAGTTCCTGTTTGCGCATGCCGGACACGCCTTCAAGTTTGAACTGGTCGGCGATCTTGAGCAGTTCGGCCACGGTCATCTTTGAGAGGACCGCCGTGTCCATCTTAGGCATATTATTCTGGGATCCGGATCCGCTGCCCGAACCCTGCGCGTGAGTGTTATTGTTTTCCATCGTGTTATTTCTCCTTGTGTCCGCGGGCACAACATGGTTGTTCCGTGGCCCGCCTTTTACTTCCTGAGCGAAAGCTGTTCTGGGATTTCTGTCTCCGCCGTTGTCTGTCATTTTTTCTCCAATTTATTCAAAAAACCGCAAACCCATACGATTTTAGCCCTGAGGGCCCCAACTGTTCCGGCATTCCCTATCACTATATCCGCCCTGGCCGCCTTTTCTCCTGCGGTAAACTGCGCCGCGCTCCTGCGCCTGAACTCTCCGGAAGTCCACCCCCTTGCCGCCGCGCGTTTAAGGCGCAATCTGGAGGGGGCATCCACGCATATTGTTAAAGCGAAACACTGTTCAAGGCCGGCTTCGAACAGCAGCGGGGCTTCTAAGATGATTAGATTATCATTGGATGTTTTGATTAAAGCGAGAGCGTGTTTGAGAATTTCGGGATGAAGTATGCTTTCTAGCCGTTTTCGTTTGGATTTGTCAGAAAAAACTTCTTTGGCGAGTTTCTTTCTGTCTATCGAACCGTCTTTTAGGAATACCCCGGAACCAAACTTCCTTAAAATTTTATTATAACAAGCCCTGGATGTCAACACTTCTTTTGCGATGGCATCAGTGGAAACGCAAAAAACACCCATTTTTTTGAAGCACTCAAGGGCGGCGCTCTTGCCCGAAGCGGCGGCCCCGGTAAGCCCGACAATGGTCTTACCTTTAATAGCTTTGAACCTGCGGCAAAGTTGTTTCATTTCTTTATTCATTCAGAATTCTCCGGTAAAAAAAGTGTTTTGATAATGATTACGGGCTGGGAACGGGTTTGCTCTGGAGCCGCATAGCGGATGGGAGGCTCCGCCGCCCCCCTGCCGCTCTGCCGCGCTGTCTTGCTGCCGCGCTGCCGCGCTGTCTTGCTGCCGCTCTGCCGCGCTGTCTTGCTGCCGCGCTGCCGCGCTGTCTACGCCCTCCCCCCTTTATTCCTGGCATATTCGTCCAGCGCGCGCCGTTCGCCGGCTGTCAGGGCGGCTTCTCCTTTCCTGGAAATCTTTTCAAGAATGGCGTCCACTTTCCTGAAAGTTTCCAGTTCACCATCGCCATTCTTCCGCGACGAGCCGCCAAAAACCCTGCCCCAAAATCTTTGCCCTTTCCCCGCCGCGCTGTCCCGCTGCCGCGCTGCCGCCCTATTTTCAAACCACCCAGTGGTTTGAAAATACAGCCAGCCAGCCGCAAGCCCGCTCAAATGCGTAAAGTTGGCCACGCTTGAATTGGGCGTGGTAAAGCTGAGCACCAGGGAAAGCCCCGCCAGCAACATCACCAACTGACGCGCGCTAATAGGGAAAAGAAAATACATATATACAGTCTGATCGGGATAAAGCGCGGCAAAGGCGTATAGCAGGCCGTAAATAGCGCCGGAAGCGCCTATAACGGCTACCGATGAAACGGAACTGACCGCCACAGTTATCAATCCCGCCGCCGCGCCGCAGAAAAGGAAATAGACAAAGAATTTCCTGGAACCCATGACCGGCTCAATAACTGACCCCATCATCCAGAGCATGAAAGCGTTAAAGAGGAAATGCCAAAAACCGCCATGAATAAAGATATAGGTAACCGGTTGCCAGAGCCAGCCGGAGCCGGCCACTTTGAGCGGCACCAGGCCAAAATAATAGTTTAGCGGGCCCCTGAAAGCCATCTCCAGTATCCACCCGCAGAAAGAAGCCGCCACCAGCCCCCGGGTAGCCGGCGGCAAGTCGTTAAATGATAGTGGTCGCAGGGAAAAGTTCATACCTTTACATCCGATGTGTTAACTTCACATATAAATTGGAGCGGGTGGCGGGGGATCCGGATAAGCGAAACCGTACCGGAGGCCGAGCCTTGCGTAAGCGGCGAGACCGAGGTCCGGAGGCGCGGACACGGTGTGGCCGACGCCGTTTTCGCGTTCCAGGCCCCCGACAGGCCCTGCGAACCCTTCTGCCTAAAGAACAAGCTGCATATCCTGCCAGTTGGGGCAGGCTTTGATGTCGGCGCGGCTATTTGCGCTGCGCTGAGCGGAATGATTCGCCCAGACGCGCCAGCCCCCGGGAGCATTCACGGCCGGTCAGACAGAGGTCGATGAGGACCAGTTTGTCTGCTTCCTTTGAAGCCACGGCAAGGGCGCGCTCCAGCTCGCCCTCCGTGGTGACCCGTATACCGATAGCCTGGCCGTCGCCGGCAAATGCCGCCGGAAGCTTCGCGTAATCCCACCGCTGGATATCGTTGTAAGGCCCATCTTCATGAAGAACGCGCTCAATCAGGTAACCATCATTGTTGACCACCAGTACGATGGCCGGGCATTTCAGCCGGATCAAAGTGGAAAGTTCCTGAGCCGTCATCTGGAAAGCGCCGTCTCCGGTCAGCACCACGGGCCTCTTCCCTGGCTCCGCAAGGCCCACCCCCAGTGCGGCTGGCGTGCAATAGCCGATCGAACAGTAATAGCACTGCACTATGAAGTTGCGAGCCTCCTCTATCTGGAATTCCGGCGCCGCGCAGAAAGCGTCGCCCGGTTCGGCCAGCAGGATCATCCGGTCGTCGAGAAAGCAGTTCAGGCGCTCATAGGCCCGTGGGGCGGTAAGGGGCTGGTCCGGGACAGCCGTGAAGGGTTTGCGGATAAGGTTAGTCGCAGCCGGGTGTGAAGCCAGGTAGGACCGCGGCCGTATAGCAGGTATCAGGTCCCGGACGAAATCGCCGAGCCGTACATTATCGTAGTAGTGATTCCTGAGGCGGACACGGTCGTTCGCGGCGGCGATCATCCGACGGCTGTCTATCTTTAAGCTGAACAAGCCGGTGTCGAGGTCGGTCATCCACACGCCGAGCGACAGCAGACAGTCGGAGGATTCCACCTGCCGGCGTACGCTTTCCTGGCTCCACGCTCCCTGGTAGAGGCCAACGAACTGGGGATGCAGTTCCGGGAGAACGCTCTTGCTGCTGAGCATGGTGGCGAAGGGCAGTTCCACCGCTTCCACCAGCCGGAGAGCGTCGGGCCCCAGGCCGAAACGCGAGAGTTCTACGCCCGCCAGCACTAAAGGTGAGGCGGCCTGATTGATCAGTTCGGCTGCTTCCGCGACACAATCCTTAAGGCTATCCTCGTCGGAGCGCTCCGCCGGAGCAAATGAGAGCGAGCCGGGGGCTCGGCAGGCGGCGCGGGCGAGATCGGCGGGCAGCTCTATATACACTGGCAGCTTACGGACAATACAGTTTCGGATTATCCGGTCGATCTCGTCGGGAGCCGTTTCCGGCCGGAGGAGAATGGCCGCGTCGGTGGTAACTTTCTTGAAGACCTCCAGCTGAAGATAGTAGTCGGTTATAAGGTGATGGACTAGGGCGCCCGCCTCGCGGCGCCGGCTCGCCGGAGCGCCGCTGATGATAATAAGGGGTACCCGCTCGGCATATGCGCCGGCCACGGCGTTCAGAATGCTCAGGCCGCCGACCCCGTAGGTCACCACGGCCGCTCCAGCGCCTTTCATCCTTGCGTACCCGTCAGCGGCATAGCCGGCGTTAAGCTCGTTGCAGGTGCCCACCCATTGGACCGGGCTGACGGTAACCTCATCCAGAAAATCGAGAACATAATCGCCAGGCACGCCGAAAAGATGATTGATGCCGGCTTCCTTCAGCCGGTAAAGCAGATAGCGGGAGATAGTAGTGGACTGTGGCTCTGTCATAAAAACCTCACTAGTTTATTTTAAACTTTACAGTTGTGATACAAAATCTAAGCGGCCGGCCCACTAACCACTAGCCACTAGGCACTGAACCTGTTCACAGAACAGGTTCCATGTCCTGCCAGTTGGGGCCGGCTTTTATATCGGCGCGGAGCGGCACTTCGAGCTTGAAGGCGTTCTCCATACCGTCCTTTATAATGAGCGCGGCCTCTGTTTCAAAACCCGCTTTAACCTCGAAGACCAGCTCGTCGTGAACCTGAAGCACCAGGATTATCTTATCGGAGCCCTTTATCTTCGCGTGGATATCGATCATGGCTTTCTTTATTATGTCGGCGGAGCCGCCTTGTATGGGCGTATTCATCGCCACGCGCTCGGCAAAAGCGCGCATATTGCCGTTGGCCCCGTTGATATCCGGCACGGCCCGCCGCCGGCCGGTGAAAGTTGTAACGCAGCCGTTGATCTTTGCGGCGGCTATTGTGCCGTCTATCCAGGACTTAACTCCCGAATATACCTCAAAATAATGCTTTATATATTTTGCCGCCTCCGTCCTTGGTATGCCCAATTCCCGGGCCAGCCCCTGGGCGGTCTGGCCGTAGACGATACCAAAGTTTATAGCCTTGGCTGAACGCCGCATCTCCTTTGTAACCAGTTCCGGGGCGGCGTGAAAAACCTCGCTGGCCGTGCGCAAATGAATATCCTCATTGGCGCGGAAAGCAGCCAGCAGATTTTTATCTCCGGAGACATGGGCGAGCACCCGCAGATCTATCTGCGAATAGTCGGCGCTCATAAGCGAACTGCCGTTCCGGGCGCGGAAGGCGCGGCGCACCAGCTGTCCGTAAGCGGAGCGTACCGGGATATTCTGCAGATTGGGTTTGGAACTTGAAAATCTGCCGGTGGCGGTGCCCGCCTGCTCAAAGGTGCTGTGCACCCGCCCATTCCCGTCGGCAGCGGCCAGAAGATTGTCTACGAAGGAGGATTTAAGTTTTGAGATCTCGCGAAATTCCAGAAGCTTTTCTATAACGGGATGGGCCGGTTTGAGAAAAGTGAGGACCTCCTCCGCGGTCGAGTATCCATCCTTGGTCTTGAACATTTTTTTCTGCGCGTCATCCAGCTGTATATTCAGTTTCTCGTACAAAAGCCAGCCCAGCTGTTTGGGAGAATTTAGATTTATTTTGTGGCCGGTAAGTCGCTCGGCCTCGGCCTCGATTGCCGCCAATTTGGCCGAAAAATCGTCTGAGAGCTCCCTGAGCAACCCGACATCCACTCTGAAACCCGCCGCTTCCATCGCGTAGATCACAGATATCAGCGGCAGCTCCAGTTCGGAGTAAACCTTTTCCATCCCGGCCGAAGCCAGGTCCTTCTTAATGTCGGGGTAGATACGCGCCATCGCTCCGGCCGCGGTGAGGAGCTCCTCCCTGGAGCCTTCTTCCCGCGTCAGAGCGCCTGTCTTCTCAAAAACCAGTTTTGAGATATCGCTCTTGCGCGCGCTCAAAAGCGAATGAGCTATCTCAAGTTCGAAAAAATTATTCATTTCGCGGGTCGGTTCAAAATTAATGAGATGGAGAACGCTCTTGAGGCCGGCCGCGACCTTGAAAACCCGACTATCCTGAACAAGGACGGAAAGGCCGGCCTTATCTTCGCCTTTAAGCTCGCCTTGCCCGAAATAAGCCGCGCCCTTGTCCGAGCCGGCGCAAACCGCGCCCAGGGAATGGGCCAGGCAGATAAAACCATCAGTCTTCCCGCGCGCCAGCACTTCCGAAAGCGGCATTTCGGACGTCAGCGGCGCGTCAAAAAGCGTCTGTTGCGGAGTTACGGCGGCCAGATCCCTGAACTCGTAACGCCGGGCGAGCTCGCCGGCCAGGGCGGAGTCAGGGGCTTTAACCTCAAATTCATCTATATCTCCCTCTACAGGAGCTTTGCCTTCAAGCGTAACCAGCCGTTTGGACAACGCTGCTTCATCCTTATGCCCGGCAACCTTGGCCAATAATTTATCCTTGACCGCCTGCCGCGGGTCTGAGGCTGCGCTCAGTATGTTTTCCAGCGCGCCGTACGACCCCAGCAATTTGGCCGCGCCCTTCGGACCTATGCCGGCTACACCCGGCACATTATCGGAAGCATCACCGGTGAGGGCCAGGTAATCCGCTATCTGGGAAGGTTTAACTCCGAACTTAGCAATAACTTCCGCCTCTCCGGAAAATGAGGCGGCGCTGCCGTCCCAGAGCTTGATTTCGTCCCCCACCAGCTGCGCGGCATCCTTATCACCTGTCACAATGACAGCTTCATAACCCGCGGCCGAGAACCTGCGCGCCAGGGTAGCGATAATATCGTCAGCCTCATAACCGGGCAGGACCACGGCCTTTAGGCCCACGGCCTTCGGCAATTCCGTAGCGGCTTTAAGCTGCGCCAGCAGGTCGGGTTCTATCTCTTTCCTATTGGCTTTATACTCGGCATAAATGACATCGCGGAAAGTACTCCCGGGCGCGTCAAAACAAACGGCCGCATAGTACGGCTTGTGCTCTTTTTTTATCTTGAGAAGCAGGCGCAGGAAACCATACAAGGCCCCGACCGGCTCTCCTCTGGAGGTTGTCAATTTAGGCAAGGCGTGATAACTGCGATGCAGGAACGCGTGCGCGTCTATGATAAAGATTGTTTTTTTGGACATACACTAGGGTGAGGGAAGAGGGTTGAGGGTTGAGGGTGAAAAAGGGTATACGGCATGCTGTCAGGGGTTAGGATGAGGACTTCTTTATTTCTTTACCCTCAACCCTGACCCCCGTACCCTATTTTACAAGTTCATCCAGATGACGCTTGAGCTCATCTTTTGGCTGCAGCCCCACAAGTTCCTGCACCAGTTTTCCGCCCTTGAACAACAATATGGTAGGGATTGCGGAAATACGGTAAGCGGCGGATGAATCAGGATTCTCGTCGGTGTTCAATTTACAAACCTTAACTTTGCCCTCGTATTCCTTGGCCAGCTCTTCAATGGTGGACGCGATCATTTTGCAGGGACCGCACCAGGGCGCCCAGAAATCCACTAGCGCCGGAATGGCGCTTTTGATAACTTCCTGGTCAAAACTGGCGTCTGTCAGCTGTATTTCATTGGACATGTAAGGCTCCTTTAGTTCAAAATCTACAAGTGGTAAGCAGTAGATGTGTAAAACTTAATTCTGCTCCCTGATCTTTAACCCCTATGTTATAAGACTTAATTTTTCTTGTCAAGCAGATACTTGACTTCGGCCCAGAGCTCATCTATATCTACCGGCTTGGAGAAGAAAGACCCCCCGCCCGCAAGCATAGCCTCCGAGCGATCAGCCGGTTCGGTGTATTTGGCGGAGATGAAAATAACGGGGATTTTCTTGAGCCGCTCCGTTTGTTTTATCGTACGCATAAACTCCACGCCGTGCATATCCGGCAGCTGCACATCCAGAATAATAATGGAAGGAATCGTCTTGGCCAGCACATCAATGGCCTCACGGGCGGAGTTGACGACGGTTATCTGAGCTTCCACATTCTTAAGTTTAAGACCATCCGAAAGAGTGTCGATAAAATTCCTGTCGTCGTCCACTATCAACATGTTCATTTCCATTAATTTATTTATCCTTATCGCGTCGAACAACCGTAAAATGTAAAGCTTAAAGCGAAAACAGTACTACGGCTTATAATCCTAAAGCCAGGCGCTCTATAAGAACCCCTGGAAAGGCGGAGGCCCTCATAAGTTCCTGCGTTTTGGAAAAGTCATAATCCACGCGGAATATTTCAAAAGTCTTTTTTTTTGAATTATACAACCCGCAGGAGGCGCGATGATTACCGTCGCGTGGCTGCCCCACGGACCCGGGATTGAGCATATAGCGCGCACCATCCAACATAACCTTAGCCTTGGGCAGCAGGAAACCGGTTTCCGGCGGAAGCCCGCCGCTCTGACGGAAATAGATCGGCGTATGGCTGTGACCCATAAAACAGGGTGATCTATCCCAATAGGCCAGGTTTTCGATAAACTGGTCCTCGCTCAGGAGATATTCTGTAAGAGGTTTTCTGGGAGTGCCGTGGACCAGAGTAAAGTCGTCGGTCTTTATGGTTTCGGGTAGAGCGGCCAGATAAGCCAGTTCGGTTTCAGATAATTCTTTTTTAGCGAACGCTATAGCTGTCAGCGCGTTTTTATTGAACCAGCGCAGCTCCATCTTCCCTGTCAGCGCCGCGTCGTGGTTTCCCAGGACGATATCGAGGCCTGATAGCCCCATAACTGCGCGCACACATTCTCCGGGCTGTGGGCCGTAGCCTACCAGGTCCCCGCAGCAGATCAAGCGCGACGCCGCATTTTTACGAAAAAAAGCCAGCACCGCTTTCAGGGCTTCATAGTTGGCGTGGACATCAGAAAAAACCCCGTAGAGCATAAATTAATTGGATAGAGCGGCAGTACGACAGCAAGAAAGTACGACAGATAAAAAAGTAGTCCCAGCATCCCCCATCGAATCTAAACCTGCCAAGCTGTCTAGCTGTCGTACTGCCGCGCTGTCTACGCTCCGACTTGGGCCCTCACTTTTCCCCCGCCCTCGGTCATCGCCGACGCTTTTTTGAGATCCACCGAGATAAGTTTGGACACGCCGAGCTCTTCCATAGTGACGCCATAAAGCACGTCCGCGGCTTCCATGGTGCGTTTGTTGTGAGTAATAACAATAAACTGCGTTGTGCCGGAGAATTCGCGCAGCAGGCGCACAAAGCGTTCCACATTGGCTTCATCCAGCGGGGCGTCGGCCTCATCCATCACGCAGAACGGTGAGGGGTTGACGCAAAAGAAGCTGAACAACAGCGCCAGGGCCGTCAGGGCTTTTTCTCCGCCGGAAAGCTGGGAGATGCTCACCAGTTTCTTGCCCGGGGGGTGTGCCAGTATTTCCACGCCGGTCTCAAGGATATTCTCCGGCTGGGTCAGGATCAGGTTCGCCTCTCCGCCATTGAACAGGAGCCCGTAGATCTGCTTAAAATGCCCCTGCACCTTGTCAAAAGTGAGCTTAAAGTTCTCGCGGGTGGTCTCATTGATCTTAGCGATGGCGGAGCGCAGATCCGCCTTTGCGCGATTAAGGTCCTCAACCTGAGAATTCATAAAGTTGAAACGGTTGATCAGGGCATCGTACTCTTCGGGGGCGGTCATATTTACAGCGCCCATATTCTCCAGGCGCTTACGCAGGAATTTCACCCGCTCGGCGTCCACTTCCACCGCGCCGAATTTTTCCCTGGCGTCTTCCAGGACCAGATTCCACTCCTCGTTGAGCCGCTTTGTCAGATCTTCGCTGCGAGTCTTTAAAGTATTTATCCTGAGCTCTATGCCGTAGCGTTTTTTTTCACTCTCCGCGCTCAGTTCTCTGGAGTCACTGAGGTTTATGTTCAGACGTCCGTAGTCGTTGCGCAGCGCGTTAGTCTCTCCGGACAGCTGTTTCTCCATGATCTCTTTTTCCGCCAGTTCGCTCATGACTTCCATAAGCCGGTTGCGGGCCTCCCCGGTCTCAATGGTAAGTTTGGCGGCTTGTTCCGCCAGTTCTTTCACGCGGATGGCGGAGTGCTCCCGCTCAGCCCGCAGGCTGGCGACATGACTTTCCAGACGGACCGCCTCTTCCTTCATAAGTTCCAAATTCTTTTGGTGGTTATCCAGATTAGCTTTCTTGCCGCCGATATCTTCCTTAGCTTTGGAGTAAGCCAAGTGCAGGGATTCCTTTTTGCCGGCCAGGGCGGACATGTCCGCCCTTTTGCTCTCGGATATCCGTTTGGCGTCATCAAGACGCGCATTTAAGTCCGTGAGGCGGCTTTCGGCGTCAGCCAGGACGCTTTCAGCTTTGGCTGTTTCACCGCAGATTAATTCAATATTCTGCGCGTTGATCCCGGCTTCACCCTCGGCGTTCTCGGTCTCCACCTGCATGCGGTGCAGGCTCATGTTGATATCGTGTATCTTTATATCCAGAGCCTCGGCCCTGGCTGAGACTTCAGCCAGTTTAGCCGCGACTTCGGTCCTTTCGGCTGAAAGTTTCGTCTCTTCCTCTTCGTAAGCCCGTATCTTGTCCTTAAGATCTCCTTCCTCTTCCCAGTAAGGTTCATTTGAGGTAACCGCTTCAACTCCTCCCGACACCCAGAAGGAGCCCATCACGGAACCGCCGGAAGAGTAGATGCCGCTCAGAAGATGGTTGAGCGCGGCGTCATATTCGGCGGAGGTTGAAATTTTCTCTCTGATCTTAACCGCATTGGGGATCGCCCAGGGGGAGGGTTCGCCAACGGAACTGACCTTGTCCAGGATCAGGAAACGGCAGCGGCCCTTGCCCAGATGTTTCAGATAATCTATGGCTTCCTGGGCGCGCTCGGAATTATCGCATACGACGGCATCCATAAAACGGCCCAGCGCCTCTTCCACCGCCAGCTTGTCTTCTTTCTTTACGGTCAGGAGATGGCGAAGCGTGCCCCGGATACCGGAGACGCCTGAATTGAGCACATTGTTGATACCGACCCAATAAGAATCTTTTTCTCCCTGGGCCAGGATGGCTTCCAGGCGCGAGCGGGCGCCGGTTTTTTCGGCGTTCAACTCGTTCAGGCGGAGAATTATCGCGTCCAGGCGGCCGGAGGCGGAGTTCCTGGCGGCTTCGGCTTCAGCAAGAAGGGCTTTTTCGGCGTTCAGGGCCGCTTCATTCTCGGCCGAGCGGGCGCGGATACCGGAAAGCTTCTCCGCAATTTCGGCGCGGCGGACGTTTAAGCCCTCCAGGTCTTTTTTTAAACTCAGAATATTTTCTTTGTAGTGGCCGATGCTGGAACTTGTGGAGGCGATATCGCTGGAGACTTCAACTTCGGTCTGGTAAGCGGCTGTTATATCTTTCTCTATGGCGTTCGTGGAGGCGTCCACGGAATTCATGTCCTCTTCTATCTTGGCAAGCCCCGCCAGGCCGGTCTCGTAATCATTTTTAAGCGCCCCCAACCCAGCTTCGCCGTTTGCCAGGGCAGCTCGCGTCTCTTCTATGCGGGGAGCGGCGGCCGCGAGGGCCGTGTCGTTGCGCAACCCGGATTCTTCATTTGTTTTTGTCTGTTTGGCGACAACCTCGGCCATACTACCATTGCTGACGATGGTGCCTTCAAGGCGGACTTTTTCAAATTTTACGGCCGCGATGGCTTCATTCAGCACCCGCTCTTCTTCCTGCCTCTGGGTGAGTGTAAGATTCATGGCGGCGAGCTCGCCTTCAAGCGCGGTTATGGCTGTCGCTGTTTCCTCAATATCCTTCTGCACCGGTAAAAGAGCGGCATTTTCGGCTTCAATCTCAGTGTTGAACCCGGAAATTTCCTTAACCAGCATAGAGACCTCAGCCGCCGTGAGCTCTTCCTTATACTTCTGCTGAGTGCGGGCGCGCTTGGCTTCGGCGTCCAGTTTTTTTATCTGTTCGTCTATCAGGGTCATGGAATCGGCCAGACGCGCCAGATCCGCGTCCACTTTTTCCAGTTTCCTCAAAGCTTCTTCGCGCTTGGCCTTGTATTTTGAAACACCGGCGGCCTCTTCAAAAAGTTCCCTGCGCTCCTCGGCGCTGGCTGACAGAACATACTCCACTTCACCCTGGTCAATAATGGCGTATCCGTCGGTGCCGACCCCGGTGTCCAGGAACATCTCGCGGATGTCTTTAAGGCGGCACTGGACCTTGTTGATGAAATATTCGGATTCCTCGGAACGGTAGATCTTGCGGGTAACCGTTACTTCGCTGAAATCCAAAGGAAGCTTGCGGGATTCATTGTCGAAGGTCATGGCAACTTCGGCCATATTTAGCTGTGAGCGCTTGGTAGTGCCGGCAAATATGACATCCATCATGGACGGCATACGAAGCGACTTCCAGGACATCTCGCCTATACACCATTTCAAAGAGTCAACCACATTGGACTTGCCGCAGCCGTTGGGGCCCACGATGCAGGTTATGCCGGGCTTAAGCGGCAGTTTGACCTTGTTCGCGAATGATTTAAAACCGTAAATTTCAATGCCTTTCAAATACATCAGATTGTCCTTTTATATGAAAATCAGGCGGCCGCCGTAAACTCGCGGCGGGTTTATAGCATTATTATATCATAAGAGCGCCATACGCCATAAGCCGTACGCTTCGGACCACGCACAGCAATATAAAAACATAAGCCCCTAAGGGGATCCCTTAAGGGCTCATGCTTACGGCCTATAGCTTATGGCACTAAAAAGCCTGCGGCTTTTTAGTAAGACAGCTGATACGCCACGCCTATGGTATTGCCGGTGTAGTTATACGGCATGTATTTCTCGAATTTATTATTGGAAGAGGCGACCATGAGCGAATAGAAAAGCCTCATTGTGGCCACATCGTTCATGCGCTTGCGTATGCTGCCGGTCAGCGTGCTCATGAGGTTTTTCTGCTTGGAAGAAGTGTAATTATTATCGGTGTCGCGGGCGCCGCGCGAGGTATACGTGCGCCGGGTTATGTTCATGGAGCCGCCTATGGCCCATTTACCGGTAATGTTCAGGTCCATGGGAACGCTCAGGGTCATTTCGTTATAGTCATAATTCTTGTCCACGAATGTGACATCTGAATCACCCAGCGCGAGATTGGCGGAAGTCGCGCCCAGGAATTTATACCGCACAAAATTCTGATTGGAGCGGTGCATCGTATAGGACACCATCGGAGATAATTCAAATATCCACAGTGTCTGCCTGAAGCCGGCGTCCAGGGCGACATTGGTGTCTTTCTGCTTGCTGCCGTTATATACGCCGGAATTATTCACAATTTCCTGGTTCTTGTAGTTCTGCAGGGTATAGGTGAACCCGCCGAAGAAACCGTTCCAGTTAGGCCTTAAGGAAAACTGCGTAAGCGACTGGTCCTGCAAGCCGCCTGAAGTTTCTGAGGTGTTCCCGGCTGTCTGGAACTCTCGCAGAAGATCGGTATAGTTCGGGAATTTTATCTTCCTGGTAATAATAGTGGCCGTGATAAATCCGTTCTTCTCAAAGTCGAAGCTGTAATCAACTGCCAGCTGTCCGCCCACCGAGTTCATATTATAGAGACCGTTCTTCCATGCTTCATTGGCGCCTGTGCGGGAATAATCAGTCATAAGGGACAGCCCCGGCCGCACGCGAAACCGCTCGCTGAGACTCCTGCGGTACTCAAAGTTAAAACCATGCGACATATTGCGGTCGGAAAACTGCTTTGAATCTTGCGGCTGGAAGGCTGGACCTGAATAATTGAAATTATAGAGTCCGAAGAGCGAATCCTTCTTGGTTATCTTGGTCAGCAGTCCCACCTGGGTGTTAATATTGCCGCCGCTGAAGATATTACCAACGGAAGGCATAAAAGCCGCTTCCATAAGCGTCATGTCAAAATAAGGCGTGAAGATCTTTGAGTCCTCGGCCACGGCCGCGGAAAGGGTCGAGGGAAGAGGGGTTAGGGTAAAAGCACCAATAACCAACACTGTAAAAAACTTTTTCATATGCCAGACCGATGTTTTCATTTTTTAACCTCAATTAAAGTTGTCTGCTTATTTGGTTGATACAAACTATCCGATAACCTGTAACCTGCTTAAAAATTTAAATGCATATTCCACACCGGGTGGAACACGAGCACGCCTTCCGGATAAATATTTATTCCCAATTCAAATATTTTGCCGTACCAGCTGAGCTTGGTGGAGAAAGTCTGGGTTTTAAGTCCGTAATTTAACTGCATGCTCCAGAACTTATTTATCCCTTTAGGCGTCTCAATACCGGCCATAAGGAAGTCGTCCTTAAAGCCCGAATCAAAACTGCCGACCTTGGTTCCCATCAGATCAACTTCTTCTCCGGGTTTAAACTTAAGCTTGGCCGCCAGCACGGAATGCTTATAGCCCCAAAAGGTGCGGATCTTGGGACTGACCGAGGAACTTACTATGGCGCCCATATAATACCCGCCGAACTTGGCGCTGTCTATGGTCTTGGAATCCTTGGTAGCCATCTTGGCCGCCAGCATATCCCAGTAGCCGCCTATCAGGTCAACCTGCGGCACGCCGGGCGCCAGGCGTCCCTCCGCGTGCAGGCGGTACTTGCCTGACATATTGAGGTAGGTCATCGGTATCGTGGTAGGGAAAAGCCCCGTCTGTATGCCGAAACTCTTGCCTGGAGGCAGCGGGGTGGTGGCTTCCAGATCCTGCTGGAAGTCGTAAAAGAAGGCGGAAGGGTTGGCCACTATCTCGCCTACCATCTGCATACCTTTTGATTCCCAGTCCACAGCGGCAAAAGACAAGCCGTTGAGGCACAAGAAAACCGCTAAAGTCAGTGTTATCCTTTTCATTAAATTCCTCATTAGTCGTTAAGTTTGGTCAGAGCCGGCAGCATTTTCTGCACCGCGGCCAGAGCCAGATCCGGAATAATGACAACATCGATGTTTGTGCCGTAGCCGTTAGTGTCAACAAAATAATCCGCGGTGGCTATGGTCGCATAAGCCCCGTCATTGGTGGTCGGGAAACTGGGAGAGGAGGCAAATGAGGGCACTATGCCGCCACTCAGACCTGAGGGCACAATGCTGAATGACGCCTGCTTGATGTACATTACGCTCTCTCCGGCCACATTCTTAAGTATGGTGAACGGGTCCAGATTGGAACTTGTAAAATCTTCCACCTGCTGTATGGCGCCGGAATTATTGATCGCGTAGTTTTCCTTCGCGTACCAGACATAGTCGCCCGGAAGGCCGCGACCGCCGATATTATAAAGGTCTGCGCGATATTGCCACAATGCCGGATCCCCGGTCACTTCGTAATGGTTCGTATAGATATTATTCCTATCCTGCGGTACCTGCAAAGCCCAGCGGGCATCGGTTAAAGGGCCGACTGTGTTAAAATTAGTCCAGGTTGCCCCATCATCGGTTGTATACTGCATGGTCCCGTCAGATCCCACCGCACCGGTGGGATCTTTGATGTCAAGCCGGCTGATGGCGTTCAGCATTGTCACGGCGTCACTGCCGGTCAGTCTGCCTGTCAAAAGAACGCTCTGGTCGTTTGCAGAATTCTCTGTCGTCGGTATGCCGACCACCATAGGGTTACTGACCAGCTCTTTACGCACGGTATCGTATATGCTGCCCTCCCCTATAAAAAAGATATCTTCACGATTGGTCCTGTTAGCCATGATGACGCTGATGTAAACAGGGTCAACTGAATTGCCGTTAAAAAATCCCGGCCATTCCTCTATGCGCTGCGGAAGTTCCTGATTGAATTTCATGGTCATCTGCAGAAGATCCAGTCTGTCAGAAACTGATGCCGCTCCGTTATAGACAAACCCGCCTCTGGCCGCAGCGGCGGCCGAGGTGTCCGAGTTATTGTACACCGGCCGCTTCACCAGATTAAAAAACTGTAAAGTGCTGTTATCCGGGCGCATCAAGCGCTGGTCAACGCGCACTGTATTGCCGTGAACGTCTTTAAGCGTGCGGCCAGCCTCAAGATCAGACTCCTTCACGTTATTGAGGAAAGTTTTTACCGAATTTTCGGTACCATTAGTCACCTTGGCAAACTCGCGTATCTGGGCGCGGTCGTGGTCTTTGGACTTCATCTCTTTACGGCGATCGTCCGGAGAAAGGCCGGGGTTCCAGTTCTCCAGCGAGGATTTCTCCTGTTCGGAGGTCATCAGCGCGAGTTTGGCGGGCTTGCCTCTTTCTTCCAGGCTCATAGAGCGGCCCTGCGGAATATAAAATTCTGATTTCCCTTTTTCGGACGGGATCACAAAAGAAAGCTTAACCTCTCCGTAAAGCACGTTTATAACCATGGCGCCCGCTTCATTTGTGTCTAAAGTCAATTCGGTACCCCTGACCGCGCAGACGGCGGACGGGGTCCTGACTTCAAATTTCTCCTTGCGAAGGAGATGCGGCACACGCACCTTAATTTTGCCGAACACCAGGGCCAGGCGGGAGGCCAGCGTGGCGCGCTGCTCCAACTCAAGGGTGGAGGATTCTTTGATCCAAACCTTGGTTTTATTGGGCATCAGCATCACGGCCGAACCATCGGCGCCGGAACGCACGGCTCCACCCTCGGCTATCTCGATGTTTTCCGTGGCGGGAACCCATTGGCCTTCGCGGGTATTCCTTACTTCAACATTTCCGCTGAAAGCGATAATTTTGGCCTCTTCGGACGCGGCAAAGGCAGGGAGCATCAGAATAAGGATTAGTAAAGGCAATATTTTTCTGTTCATGAGGTAAATTTTAATAGATAATTCACCTTGTGTCAATAATATTATTTTGAGATAATAGAAGCAGGGGAGAGGCGTTTTCCCCTATGAAAACCGCCTCCATGTACCCAAGGTCAAGTGTGACTTAGGATACAAAAGCCGATGCGCGCGACCACCGCCGTCATACCCGGCCAGCGCGTAAAAACCCCGTTAGCAACGGCATTCGCTTACGATCAGGCGGGGATATTAAGGAAACAATAGATATGAAAAAATTAGCAATACTCTCTTTTTCACTTTTTTTAACAGGTTGCGCGGCAACAATAAAGAACCAAATCGCAAGCGGCGTCTGCCCCCCCGGCTGCGCCCCTGTCAAGGGTGAAGCCATCCCTATAATTCCGGTGGCCCCCGGCACAGTCCCCTCTTTCGCTGACCTGGATGATAAAGCCTCTCTGATGAAAGCGGCCGCGCTGAATATGAAGTATTTCCAGTCCCTTAACGGCGTAGCCGTACCTTACACCTTCGGCTCAAGAAAAATAAACACCGATACTCTGGCCGCCTCCACCAGCGAATTCATAAAGATCCTATCCGAAGCCAAAGATCAGATTGAGCTGGACCGACGCCTGAACGAGGCCTTCAATATTTATCAGTTGGCCGGCCGCGACTCTACGGGCACCGTGGTCTTCAGCTCGTATTACGCGCCAACTCTGCCCGCCAGCCTGGAGAAGACAGCGCAGTATCCCTACCCCATCTACGCCAAGCCGGACGATCTTGTCACCATCAACCTAGAGGACTTTAACGAAAAATTTAAAGGCGAAAAGCTGACCGGCATGATCAAAGGGAACACACTGGTCCCTTACCTGACCAGGGACGAAATAGATTTTAAAGATGCGCTGAAAGGCCGCGGCCTGGAAATTGCCTGGCTTAAAGACCGCGCCGACATAATGGATCTGCATATCGAGGGTTCCGGACGTCTAAGTCTCCCGGACGGCAAATTTATTAAAGCCAATTTCGCTTCTACCAACAGTCTGAAATTTAAAGGCTGGCTGACCGCCCTGGTGGAGATGGGCGGGCTCCCGCGCGAAGGCCTGAGCCATGAAAAAGGAAAACAATATATCGCGGAGCACCCGGACAAAGAACGCGCCATAATGAGCCAAAACCAGCGCTACACCTTCTTTAAACTTGAACAAATAACCGACCCTGAAGAAGGTCCGGCAGGCACTTACGGTTTCCCGCTGGTGGGCTGGCGCTCAATAGCAATAGATAACGCGCTGGTACCCATGGGCGCTCTGGCCTTTATGAGCGTAACAACACCCGACGTGGACGACAATGGCGTCATTCTGGGCCGCAAACAGGACAAGCGCTTTGTCTTCTGCCAGGACACCGGCGGAGCCATAAAAGGCCCGGGGCGCGTGGATTTTTTCGCTGGCAACAGCGCGAAAGCACGCACCTTCGCCTTCAAGCTCTGGGACCCCGGAGCCCTATATTTACTGGTGCTCAAAGACGCCGTAAACAGTAAGCCGTAGGCTACAAGCCATAAGCCATATTTTGAGAAAAGGTAGCGTCTACCTTTTACACCTTTTAAAAAAATGTATGAAAAATAAAAACAATTTTTTTAGGAACACCAAAAAGGTAGCGTCTACCTTTTTATTTACCTCTTTATTTTTTCTGGCCTATGGCTTACGGCCTATGGCTTACGGCGCTCCCCCTGCTGCGGCAGGGGGAGCTTTGACTCTTACCGGGCTCGACATTCTGGAACGCGGGGACTTTGAACTGCTCAAGGGTAAACGAGTAGGCCTAATAACCAATCATACCTCGGTAGATGCAGGCGGCAGGAACGCCGTAGACGCAATGTATGAATCCAAAAAGGTAAACCTTGCCGCCATCTTTTCCCCGGAACACGGCTTCCGGGGCTCGGAAGACGGCGGAATCCTGATAAGCAATTCCACGGATCCGGTGACAGGGGTCCCCATTTACAGCCTCTACGGCAAAAATCAGCGCCCCTCTCCTGAAATGCTTGCGGGCGTGGATGTACTGGTCTTTGATATACAGGATATCGGCGCCCGTTTCTACACTTACCTGACCACCATGGTTTACGCGATGGAAGAAGCGGCAAAAAACAACATAGAATTTGTCGTATTGGACCGCCCCAACCCCATCGGTGGCAACATAGTAGAAGGCCCAACCCTGGCCCCGGAAGTGAGTTTTTTTACTGCCTATCTGGCCGTGCCCGCGAGACACGCTTTCACCGCCGGCGAAATGGCCCTTTTTCACAAGGATTATAAGAAGCTGGATCTGAAGCTGACCGTGGTGAAAATGGAAAACTGGCGGCGGAATATGTTTTTCAGCGAGACTGCCATTGTCTGGACCAACCCCTCACCCAACATCAGAAGCGTTGACGCGGAAATACTCTACCCCGGTCTGGGCTGTTTTGAAGCGACAAACATCTCCGTCGGCCGCGGGACCGATACTCCTTTCCTTTGGTTCGGCGCGCCCTGGATGAAGGCCGACAAGATCGCCAGAATGCTGTCCAAAGCCCCGCTAAAAGGCCTGCGATTCACTCCTGAGGAGCGCACACCGAACAAAGATATTTACGAAGGAAAACCTTGCCCCGGTGTGGCCATAGAAGTACTGCGCGCCGACACGATACGTTCGCTGGATGTTTATGTGTACGCGGTATATTACCTGCGAAAATACAATAAGAAAGACTTCACTCTGAAGGAAAAAGAGATAAAAAAAATGACCGGAAATTCCAGGCTTTACGATATGCTTGAGGCCGGGGAGAAACCTGGGGATATCCTAGCCGGTTTTGAAAAAGATAACGCCCTGTTCAGGGAAACCCGCAATAAATTTCTGCTGTATTAGGACGGCAGTCCGGATGTAAAGCCGTCCAGATGTAAAGCGATTTAGCAAAATTGCCAACCTGCTTTACCTCCAGACTGCCAGATTGCCTTGCCTCTAGACCGCTATCCATCCACACTTGACCGGCAAACTGAATATGTGTTAAATTTAACTTATGGGGAACAAAATACTTGTAGTTGACGATGATGCTGAAATATCCAGCCTGGTGCAATGCTCGCTTGAGTCGATGGGCCATCAGGTACGGGTGTGTGATAATGGCAGGGAAGTAATGGACACGCTGCGTTCATACAAGCCGGATCTCCTGATCCTGGACGTTATGCTTCCCGGCATAGACGGATATTCCCTAACCAACCTGATAACCGAAGACGCCGACACCAAGAAACTGCCTATAATCGTCCTATCCGCGCTTGAGCCTTCTCGAGCCATGTTCCAAAGGTTTTCCCAAGTAGCGGCGTTCCTTACCAAGCCGTTCAACACAGACGACTTGATGGAAGCCGTTAAAACCGCGCTGACTAATAAACTTTAAATATTATCCGGAATCCTTCAACTGAAGGATTCACCTCACGGTGTTCGTGGAGCTACGCTCCGGGATACGCCCTTGCGAATTTGGCGCGCATAGCGCTGAATCCGCAACCCGCTAATGCGGGGAATCCTTCAGATTCGGGTTACTTCTGAATTCCGGCAGACGTATCCTGTCGGGAGTTTTGCTATTGTACGGGCAGACATCCTGACAGATGTCGCACCCGTAGAGATATCCACCGGATTTACCTATAATCTCTTCCGGAGCCGCGGTTTTGGACTGCGTGTTCCAGTAAGAAACGCAAAGCCCGGGGTCCAGGGCTCCGGAAACATTCAGCGCGCCGGTTGGGCAGGCAGCCGCGCATTTTCCGCAGGTCCCGCAGCCTTGCTCTGTATCCGGAATAGCACCTTCGCCGGGACCTGAATCCAGAGAAAGAGCCAGTCCTCCTATAAAAAAATAAGAGCCCAGCTCCTTTGATATAAGAAGAGTATTCTTTCCCCTGAACCCCAGTCCCGCTTGCCGCCCAAGCTCTTTTTCAAGCACCGGAGAGGTGTCAGTAAACGGCTTGCCTTCCGTCCCCGGGCAGGCCGCTTTTATGTCGGCCAGGATCAGTCCCAGTTTTTCCCGTATCACTTCGTGATAATCGGGGACCAGCGCGTATCTGGAGATTCTCGCGCGTGCCCCGTCCGGATCTACCCCTGCCGTGAATTCAGGCCGTGGATTGTGCCCGCCAGAGCTGTATGGCGAGCGCGCGATTTTTTCAAGACAGGCTGAAGGCCCGCCGATTTTTTTCAGCGCGGCCGCGTAGTCCAAGCCGGAATGCCAGTATTGGAACCCGCACACCAGCACGGACCTGGCCGGGGGAAACCAGTTTCTAATATCCGCCCTTAACACCGTAGACCGACGCAGATAGGCGAGACCGGCCGGAACGCCGGCGATCGCGGAGCAAAATCGCGTGTGTTCGGCTATAGCCTCCGCGCGCACCATCCCGCAGGCGGACGCGCCGCGTTTAAAGGCTATATCCCGTATTTTCTCCGCCGTAAGAAGGGATGGAACTGTCATCGGATTTCAGGAGCTTTTTGACTGTGAGGCATATTCCCACGAAGAATACATATGCCAGAAATTTTCAAAGAATGCCTGCAGGAATTCCTCGCGCGATACTTCTTTTTTCAGGATATCGGAAGCGCTGACCGCAGTGGCCAGAGACACCGCGTTGTTCAGGTTCACGCCTATGCCCAGAAGTATCCAGTTCGGGGTTTTGTTTATAGAGGCCGACTCGGTCAGGATGCCGGCGATCTTCAGATATTTATTTTTTTGGGGATGCAGCGCGTAAATGTCGTTCGGAAGCTTCACACGGGTGTTCAGGCCGTAAAGCTGTTTGAGTGTAAGGGCGGCCACGCTACCGGCCAGAACGCTCAGCTCACCCAGGAATTTAAGCCCGATGAGGGGCTGAAGGATAAGCGTCATATAAACTCCGCCGCGGCCCGATTCCCACTCCCGCCCCATACGCCCCTTACCCGCGCTCTGACTGAGCGCCAGCACCAGCGTTCCTTCCATATCTCCCTGGAGCGCGAGTTCGCGGGCTACTTCCTGCGTGGAAGTGGCGCTTTCCAACAGCACCAGTTTCTTTATGCCCGGCAGCGTTTCAAGCGCAAGCGTGTCTTCAGTATTCAAATCGTTCATAAACATGATCTCCTATTACATTGCCATTTGCTTTTAAAGGAATTTGTTAGTTTTTCTGCATATGGCATATAGCTACTGGCTAATGGCATTTTTTACCTGCTCTATATCAAACGCTATATCCAGCGCCGCGGCCGAATTGGTCAGTGAGCCGACCGATATGCGGTCGGCGCCGAGTTTCGAGAGTGCGCCCAGATCTTCAAATCTCACCCCGCCCGAGATCTCTATCTCCGTATTTTTACTTTCACGGCGTATCAGGGCTACAGCTTTTTTCATATCCGCGCGGCTCATATTATCCAGCATGATGACATCAAAACCCAGAGGCATAAAATCTCTCACCTGTGTCAGGCTTTGGGCTTCTATTTCTATCTTCAATCCGCGGTATTTTTTTCTGGCATAAACCAGCCTTTCCCGGAGCCGTTCCAGCGAGCCGCCCAACATGGCGATATGATTGTCTTTTATCAGGAAAGCGTCGTAAAGTCCCCGGCGGTGATTGACGCCCCCGCCGCATCTGACGGCGCGCTTCTCCAATTCCCTGAGACCGGGAATGGTCTTGCGTGTGTCATAAACTTTGGTGCCGGGATTCCGGATCTCTTTGGCGAAGCGGGCCGCGCGGGTGGCCACCCCGGAAAGATGCTGGATAAAATTAAGCGCTGTACGTTCGGCGGTCAATAGGCGCCTCGAACCGCGCACGGTAAGAATAACCGCCCCTTTTTTAAAGCAAACCCCGTCCTTCAGGAGCAAGAGAGTTTTAGAACCAGGATCGGCCAGCTCAAACACTCGTTTAGCTATTCCTGCTCCGGCCAGGACCCCGCCGGTCTTGGCGAACATCCGGCCCGAGAAATTTAGACCTTCCGGGATGAAGACTTCGGTGGTGGCGTCGCCAGGGCCTATGTCTTCCTTAAGGGCCTGCCTTATAAGGGAATCAAATTGATCCATCAGTTAAATTTTATCATTTTAAATTCGCCAAAAAGGCTCATACTACCTTTTTGGGGATTTATGGTTTCTTGTTGGGCTCTTTATACCGGCCATCTCACGAAGTTCGAACAAACGGTCGCGCAATTCCCGGGCCAGTTCAAAATTCAGATTATCGGCGGCATCCTTCATTTGTTTCTCAAGCTCTTTCATAATGCCTTTGATATTGTCCTTATTGACATCCGCTGAGGCCACAGCGCCCACAAGGTGGAAAGCCGCCCGTTTTTCCTGGGTGTGAAGTTCATCAAACTCATGTAATTTTTTCTTGATAGTCTCCGGCTTGATATTGTGCGCCTTATTATATGCCAACTGTTTTACGCGGCGGCGGGCCATCTCATCCAGGGCGCGTTTCATGGAGCCGGTTTCGCGGTCGGCGAACAGTATCACTTTCCCGGTCAGATTTCTGGCCGCACGGCCGGAGATCTGCACCAGAGTAGTCTCACTCCTCAGGAAGCCTTCGTTATCGGCGTTCAGAATGGCCACCAGCGTCACTTCCGGGATGTCCAGACCTTCCCGCAGAAGATTGATGCCGACCAGCACGTCGAAATCACCTTTTCTGAAGTCCCTTAAAATATCCAGGCGCTGCAGCGTGTCCATGGAGGAATGTATGTACTTGGCCCTGATCTTTTTCTCGGCCAGAAATTCACTAAGATCCTCGGCGGTCTTTTTGGTAAGTGTCAGAACCAGAGAGCGCTCTTTTTTGGCAACTCTTTTCTCAATCTCGCCGATAAGCGCCTTTATCTGACCCTGAGCCGGAAGTATCTGAACGTCCGGATCCACCAGACCTGTTGGCCGGATTATCTGTTCCACGATATTTGTCTTGCCGCAAAGCACGAGTTCATACGGCCCCGGAGTGGCTGAAACGAAAACAGTGGCGGGTCTCATTGCCTCAAACTCGTCGAATTTTAGCGGCCGGTTATCAAGGGCCGACGGCAGGCGGAAACCGAAGTCAACAAGCGTAGTCTTGCGGGAACGGTCCCCCTGATACATTCCGCGTATTTGCGGCGCACTGACATGCGACTCGTCCATAAAAAGCAGGAAATCCTTCGGAAAATAATCCAGCAGGCACAGCGGCCGCTCTCCGGGCGGGCGGCCGGACAAATGACGCGAATAGTTCTCTATGCCGTGGCAGTAGCCGGTCTGGCGTATCATCTCCAGATCGTAGCGGGTTCGCTGCTCTATGCGCTGTGCTTCCAGCAGTTTGCCCGCGGCGTTCAATTCTTTAAGCCGGTCCGCCAGCTCCGCCTCTATAGCTGCTATCGCTTTTTCAAGCTCGCCCGGCTCGGCCACGAAATGCGTGGCCGGGTAAATAATTGCCTCTTTGTGCTCGCGCAGCGTGTCGCCGGTCAGTGGATTTATTTCCTTTATACTCTCTATCTTATCGCCCAAAGTCAAGCGGTAGGCCGTCTCCATATCCGCCGGGAAAATATCCATAGTCCCCCCGCGCATACGGAACGTGCCGCGGGCGAATTCGGTCTCGTTGCGGTCATACTGTATAGCCACAAGGCGCTTGGTAAGTTCGCGCCGGTCGCATGGTTCGCCGACGCGCGCGTGAAGGCAGAGCTTTGAGAAGTTGTCAGGCGAGCCGATATTGTAAATACAGGAAACCGACGCCACAACTATGGTGTCGCGCCGGGTGAGTATTGAGCTGGTGGCCTTTAGCCGAAGCTTGTCGATGTGATCGTTTATTGAAGCGTCTTTTTCTATGTACGTGTCGCTGGAGGGAATATAAGCCTCGGGCTGATAATAATCGTAATAGGAAACAAAATATTCCACCGCATTCTGCGGGAAGAATGTCTTAAACTCGGAGTAGAGCTGAGCCGCCAGCACCTTGTTTGGCGAAAGGATGAGCGCGGGACGGTTGAGTTCCTGTATGACCGACGCCGCCGTGAAAGTTTTGCCCGAACCCGTAACGCCCAGCAGGGTCTGGTTGGCCTTACCGGCTTTTATCCCTTCGCAAAGCGCCTTTATGGCCGCTGGCTGGTCACCCTTGGGCCTGAACGGAGAAATAAGCTTAAACTTTTCGCTCATGCCTAGATTTTATCAATTATCATTTGCATATGAAGTTTTATTTTGTAAGATTTTGGCAGGGGAAAGGAACCGGGATCGGCCAGCGCCCCGCGAATTATTGGCAATTGAAAGGAGATAACTATGAAAAAAACAGGGAAACTTATCGGAGCTGGTATCGGTCTGGCGGCTGTAGCCGCGGCCGGAGCTTATTTTCTCTATGGGGAAAGGGGCGCAAAAAACCGCGCGAAAATAGCGGGCTGGTCCCTCAAAATGAAGGGCGAAGTCCTGGAAAAAGTGGAAGCCCTTAAATCGATAGACAGGGAAGCCTATCACGAACTCGTGGACAAGGTCGCGGCGCGCTACGCGAAACTGGAGAAGGTCAGCGCCTCCGAACTCAGGCATCTCACTGTTGAGATCAAGAACGCCTGGGCCCATATCAGCAAACAGTTGAAATAGGCCGTTAGACTGCAGGCTATTAGGCTGTCAGGTGTTTATATTTTTCACCTGCAGCCTAACTGCCTATCCTAATGTAGCGGGCTCGCCGATTATTTGTCTGGCAACCTATCGCCTTCCCAATATGGCCGCAAGACTCCAGATTACCGTGGCTTCCACGGCCGGCTTCTGTCCGGGCGTTAAGAACGCCATAGATAAAGTTCTTGAGCTTGCAAAAACCACCAAGAAACCCATATACACGCTGGGCCCGCTGATCCATAACCGCCAGGTTATAGAGACCCTTAAAGAAAACAACGTCCACGCGGTGGAAAACATATCGGAAATCAAGGAGCAGGACGCTATCCTGGTCATCCGCGCTCACGGCATCCCGCCCGAACTGGAAAAGGAGATAAGGAGCAGGTCGCTGGAAGTGGTGGATGCCACCTGCCCGCTGGTTAAGCATGTGCACCATACCATCGCAAGGTATGCAAAAAATGGTTATACCACCATTATTGTAGGCGACAAGGACCACGCGGAAGTCATAGGCCTCATGGGTTACACGCAGGAGCGCGGCCGGGTCATCAACGGCCCCCGGGAAGCCGCGGGCCTGTCCCGGATGGAAAAAGCCAACATCGTGGCCCAAACAACCCAGGAAGAGGATGTGTTCCTGGCGGCAGTTTCAGAGGTAAGGAAAAAGACCGGCGAACTCGTGGTCTCAGATACCATTTGCAAACCGACAAAAGACCGTCAGAAAGAAACTGTGGAACTGTCAAAGACTTCCGATCTTGTGATCGTGGTGGGCGGCAAAAATTCAGCCAACACGGCCAGACTGTTCCAGATCTGCCAAAAGCTGGCTCCGTCCGCGATCCATATCGAAAACGAGGACGAACTCCCGGTCGCCCTGCTAAAAGATAAGAACCATATATTTATTACCGCCGGCGCTTCCACCCCAAGTTGGATGATAGAGAAAGTGCTGACGCGGGTCCGTGAACTGACCGGAGCCGTTAAAAGCCCTCTGGAAGAACGGCTCTCATTCCTTTGGAAACTTGTAATAACCAGCGGCGCTTACACGGCCCTGGCCGCCGTGGCCCTGGCTTATGTCTGCATGAAGCTTGAAGCCTCCACTGTTTCAAACAAACTACTGTTTATGGCCGGCCTCTTCGTGCTGAGCCTGCACATGGCGAACCGTGCCGAAGAAAAAGGCACCTCGGCGCCCGATAAAGCCAAGCGCCTGCTTTTCATCCGTTTTAAATCCGCCACCAAGTTCGCCGCGTTCCTCTCCGGCGCGCTGGCTTTATTTTTATCCGGTACCATGGGCTGGCAGGTACTGCTGCCCGCGGCGTTTTTCTGGGGAGCGGGAATGCTTTACCCCTACAAACTCCCCTTCGGCTTTAATAAATCCGGAAATTTCCCGGCATCAAAGGATATTGTCACCGCCCTGGGTTGGGCTTTCGTCTGCGCCTACGCCCCCGGCCTTTCGCATGGAACGATCGCATATAAATCGACCCATCTGGCAGTCATCTTCGCGATACTGCTGGTGTTTATCCGTTCGGTTATGTTCGGCATAAGCAACGCGCATAGCGATATGATAGTGGGCAAGGAAAATTTTTACAAGGCCGCCGGACCAAAACTCACGTATCTGACATTATCCGCAATGTTTATTTTTCTTGAAACCATATTGGTGTTACTGATAAATATGGGCTGGAAAACGGGCCTGGCTTCAGCGCTATTCACCGGTCTTTTTTATTGCATAGCCCTTATGCTGTTCTTCTATTTACGGAAAATTCCGGAGCGCATCACCTCAGAGACTCTTATAGACTCACAATTCCTGATACTGGCGCTGCTGACTTATCTCGCGGGTTAGCCCTGAATCCCCCAGCTTAATACCGCACCATCATCATTCCCGCGCTAATTTGATATAATTTCAGCGGGACAATTTATCATAAGACGGGAGACAAATGAAAAATTACGCGAGATTAGCGACATTGGTGGTAGCCATAGCGACCCTGACCGGATGCGCCCATATGCCCGGCGGCATAAGCTCCTCCACAACTCCGATAAATAACAGGGCCTATGATGAACTCGGCCAAGTTTCCGGCACCAGCAGCAAAGTGATGCTGCTTGGACTGCTGCCGATAAGCGGCTCAAATAACACTCAGGATGCCGTTGACTCCGCCAAAGAGAAACTGGGCGCGGACGCCTTAATTGACGTGACCGTAGAGGCTTACAGCCAATGGTGGATCCTTTGGTCGAACAATACAACTAAGGTTACCGGCAAAGGTATCAAATTCAAATAAACTGCGGACCAGTGCCATGACGATATAAATGTTATACGCGTCCTCAATACCGACAGACAAAATTAAGGAGATTAAAAATGAAAAAAACACTGCTTGCTGTTGCAATCTTAAGCGTATGTTCCGGCCTCGGTTTTGCCGAAAGCATGACGGGGAAAATCGGAGTCGGGCTGAGAAACGATATGTTTGACGTCAGATATTTCATCAACGACACGATCGGCGTTCATGCCGGGACCGCGGTGTCGGCATTCAACCCCGAGGGCACCACAAAGAGCACTGAATACGACTTCAATATCGGCGGATTCTACTCCAAGGAAATCACCGACGGATTAATGTTCCAGACCGGGCTGACAGTGGCGCATTCTGCCGGTAAAGACGCCGGGATCCGGTATAAAATATGGAGTTACAATCCGTATCTGGGCGCGGAGTTTATCTATAAAGGCCGCTTCGGCTTTGATTTCAAGATAATCCCTATCCAGTATTCCACTTGGGAAGAAACCGGCTCTAACTCTACCTCCTGGGCCGGCGGCGCAGGCAGCCTCGGCGCGCATCTCTACTTCTAGGCATAAACCGCTTCAGCAGCGGATTTCCTTGGAAGCATAAAAACCCCGTCCGCTTGAAACGGACGGGGTTTTCTTTTTACTTTCAACACAACCCTTGCCGATCCATGGAATCTTTTTCCACATTGCATCATATAATGAAATAATTTTTATCCTTTCACCATCTTACCATGAGTTCCCCATTTTTGCGCCACATGGACACCAAGCGATTACGGCGCTATCCTAAATATGTAAATTATCTAGTATAATTAAGGACTAATGCGCGGTTAGCTCAGCGGTAGAGCGCCTCTCTTACACAGGTTGCGGACGACTTTAACCAATCTTATCTGGTCTTAACCCTCGTCGTAAAATGCATTTCGCACCCCTCCGCCACTTTACCCGGCATTACCTGTTATTAGTGGGCGATAGACACCCAGGTAGACACCAGAAAATGTCAATTAGACCGCCACCACATCTATTGCCGGAATATCCGCTCAAAACTCCTGCCACACGACTCTTCGTAAACATCCACCATATCTACTCTATTGGCGTATTTGCCTCCTCTGCTTTGCAACCCGAAACGTCCCGTTTTGAAGTTTTTAAGGCCCATTTCGGGAATTACTTTCAAATCATACAACTATTTTTGCTACAATTTTCTGGCAGGAAATCGCAGGCAGGGGACACCATTCATGGACAAACTGAAAATTCTGATTATTGAAGACGACAAACTGGCGCAGGACATCCTGGCCGATAATCTGGCCGGGCAGACTGTGGATTTCGCGGGCGACAAAACCGCAGCCGAACGCAAACTCAAAGTTGAGCGCTACGATATCTGCTTCATAGACCTTATGCTTGGCGAAAATGATGACTACTCCGGCCTAAAACTTATACCTCTGGCGGTTTCAAAGGGAATCTACTCAGTGGTTATGTCCAGCTGCGATACGGAAGATACCATCAGTAAGGCTTACGCCCTCGGCTGCAAAGAGTTCTATGTAAAAGGCAACGAAAAATCCAACGTCGCGGCCATTATAGCCCGTTATTTGCAGGGCGACGCAGGTAAAAAGGCGAAGAATGTTTTCACGACTGGCTTCATCACCAATGACCCGGCCACGCGCTCAACAATAACCGAAGCGTTAAAATACGCGCCGACACATCTACCCATCCTTATACTTGGCCCATCCGGCACCGGAAAGACGACCCTGGCAAAACTATTACATGAGCATTCCGGCCGCACCGGAGAATTCACAGCCATCAACTGCGCGGCTTATACCGAAGACCTGCTTGAGGCCGAACTGTTTGGTTATAAAAAGGGCGCGTTCACGGACGCGAAGGAAACCCGTAAGGGTAAACTGGCGCAAGCCGACAAAGGAACTTTGTTTCTGGATGAGATAGGCTCCATGAGCCACAATATGCAGACAAAGCTCCTTAAAGCAATTGAGGAAAAGTCTTTTTATCCCCTCGGCGCCGATAAGCCGGAATACTCTGATTTCCGCATTATCAGCGCGACACTGGAGAATATGCAGAAGCTGTTAACCGAAGGGAAACTGCGATTTGACTTCTTCCAGCGGGTCCACGGCATGACGATAACGCTTCCGCCCCTGGCGCATAGAAAATGCGATATCTTCCCGCTTATTCAGGCATTTACTAAAGGAACGAAGCGGCTGGCCCTTGAACCGGAAGCCAAAGAATACCTATTATCGCATGGCTGGCCGGGAAATACGCGTGAGCTTAAACGCTTTGTGGACATTGCAATATCAGGCACGGACGGGGCTGTGACGCTTGAAATAGTTAAGCGCCACATTACATTCTCCGACGCGCCGGAGCAGCCGGGAACAATAACCATAACGCAGGTACAATATGATTACGCGCTCAAACACGGGCTTCCTGATACCATTGACCTAATTACAGCCGCAATCATTAATCGTAATTTAAACGACAACCGCGGAAGAAAGATAGACACCCGCGAGCGACTTAAGATTTCAAAACGCCTGCTATATTCGGTCCTGGGTAAACAGCAAAAAGCAGGGAGGGTATAATCATGTCCGACTCAGGGAAGAGCCACGCCATAAAATCCAAGTCCATCAGCCTCAAAGAAGCCGCGGAATTACTGCCCAAATGTCCTGACGAAAAGAAACGCGCCAGGATCGCGCTTATGCGCGAAACGGCGCAGGATATTGTAAAACTTTTAACGGAATTGGAAGCAGAATTGCCTAAGTCCTGATATCAGGACTTCCATGGCGATTCTTTGTCCATTACTTTCAGCCAGGGCAGATGCGCGAACCTCTCAGAGGAATGGCCGGTTTCAAGCGTTATATTGGTAAAACCTTTTTCCCTCAAGTCCACGGCGATATTCTCGCCTTTAATATCATTGCCAAGCTCGGAATCTATATAGATAGGCGTGTCTTTAGGAAATGCTTCAAGATTTGACAGGAATCCAGCAGGGTCTTTAAACGCTTTCAATTCTACACCTGCGGCTGCGGCGGTATCTTCCCAGTTCATATGCACAAGCGCGTCGTCATCTATTAGAACGGCTATTTTTTTAGTCTCCCCCGCACCTTCTACTCTATCCGTTATTTGTATAGGCACGAAGTCGGCCAGGCCTTTGGGGATTATCCGCACTTTAAGATGTTTGCATTCGTCAATTATGCGCTTCTCTTCGCAACGACTGGTGACTAATATGGTTTTGCCGCATAGCTCTAGCTCTTCTGCAAGGTTTAAACCTGTTTCTTTATAGCCCACAAGCTCATAATCAAAAAGATAATGCGCGTTTTCAGCTTTTGCCGTATTATTTTTTACCCATTCGCGCAGTTTATCCGACTCGCTAAAATGGAGTACTTCAATATCATGCTCCTTGACCCTCAAGGAATCAAACCGGCCCTGCCAGACCTGATGAATGGCAGCGTCATCATCCAACACTACAACCGGGCTGCCGGATGTAAGATTAAGTACTGACACGAACCCTTCTGGAGCTTCAGCTTTAAGCAGTTTTATTGTAACCGTAGTCCCCTTGCCCAATTCTGATGTAATACTCAGGCTTCCGCCCCAGCTTTCAACCGTAGTTCTCGCGTGGAACAGTCCAAGGCCCGATCCTCCAGCTTTGCCGTGCGTCTCACCTCTTTGCCCGAGCCTCGGAAGTATTTCAGGCGGTATGCCCTTGCCGTTATCGTTTACCGTTAAAATGATATTTTCTTCGTCACGGGCCAGACCGACTTTGACCGCACCTTTATCGCCTAAGACTTCAACAGCATTATTGACCAGATTGGACACTATGCGCCTGAATTCTACCGGCTGGATTTTAGCAAACAGTCCGTAGGATTCCCGCATTAATTCAAAATCAATATTAACTCCGGGCTTTGATTCATATTGCAGGCGTTTCTCGGTTATAACCGGGTCAATAAGGCTTGAGAGCAAACGGACTTCCTGATGCTCGCTGGTAACGGCGGAGGATAATCCGGCAATCGGCGCTGCGTTGCCCTGTTGCCGATTTTTTTCAAGTAAATTATTGGCTATATCGCGTATGCGGTTGACCGCATGATGCACTATAATGCGTTTCTTTTCGGATAGTTCCGCCTTGTTTTTAAGTGCCGCATCCAGCGCGACCAGTGGCGAGCGGATGTCATGAGCCACCTGCGCGGCCATGTTGGAGTTAGCTTCCAGAACTTGCACCTTCAATAAAGTATTGTATTCTTTTAAAAAAGTTTTCTTTTCGTTATAACCAATAGTTACAAAAACAATAAGGAAGAGCACCCAAATCACAAAAGACACAAGCATGGAATCTGCCCTGCTATAATAAAACACCAGCTCTCCGGCTGGTTGCGTTTTATTTGCATCAAAATAAACGATGGTTTTTACTGAAGAATACTTTGCGGGGTTTAAAATGTTCTTGTTCGGTTTCAATTCGAATTTTTGAGAGAAATCACGGGATTGCCATGCGACGTTTAAAAAACCTTCCGTCGCAAAGTTGTGTAATTGAAATATAGCTTTTTTGGTATCGCCGATTAAGAGGCTTTCCCTGACAATATCCGTAATATTCTGTGCAATGTTCTTTTTGAAATGATTTGTTGTGGTGGCAACTACACCTATCAGCACGGGCAAAAGCATAAGCTGCAACGCAATGAATTTGACCGCGATCTTTTTTGCGACTTCGGGGAGGTGGGCTGTTTCTCTGGCAGGATCCAGGTTATAATCCGGCACCCTATTCCCCATACTGGAGCTGCCAGAAGTTGTTGTCATAAGTATATCTGGGGAAGTTCATTTTCCAGGGAGTTCTGACCACGGCCACATATGGGCAGAACACTAACGGGATGGTGACGGCTTTATCCAATGTGTCGTAGTGAAGCTTTTTCAGCATCCTTATCTTTTTCCCGTCACTTTCCTCTTTAATATATTCTTTTATCCAGCTGTTCCCGTCTTTACCCGTAAGATAAAATTTTTCCGTATTGATTTTGTACGAAAGCAAGCTGATATCTTCCTGGAAGCCCATATCCGTTCCGGCAAAATAAAAGTGCGGAAAAGCTTTGCCCCTGCTTTTATAATCAATAAAACATGGGATATTCTCGCCATCCACGAATTCCGTATTTGGGAAATGCTCTTTCAGTTTGTTTATGTAACGTTTAGGAAAGAACCATGCGACCATTTTTTCAGTAAAAACCCCGCCATCCGGCTCAGCGGCGTATTTGGATTTGATTTTGAAAAGCTCTTCGGCGGACAGGCTCCCTTTGCTGAAGCTGGGAAACAATTGCGGGGCGTCAACATAACCATTGAGTTTTAAAAACTCGCCCAGAAGAATCTTTTTTAGTGTGTTTAATATTTTTATTCTTTTTTTCTCGGAGAATTCCTGTCGCCCCCTTTTAGTGAATGAAACATATCTCAACCATATCGGTTCGGTCAGATGCATGGACACGTCACTTTTGTTTGAAAAATGACTTAAGAGTATTTCCGGCGAAGCCCCTACTGTGACTATATGATTTGTTTTTCTCTCAATAAGCATGTTAAGCGGCGTGTTTGATTTGGCATCCTTAGGGTAGATGACCTCCACTTTTTGTGGCATTTTTCCTGAATAGTGAAAACTATGCGGGTTTGCTCGGAGAACCATGTGGGCATCAGTTTTCTCCTCTACCCAGTATGGACCTGATGTGTTTTTATAGTCAATTATTTTCAGGGACTTCTTGTCCAGGGATTTTTGGGGGATAATGGCGTAATCCATCGCCGTAAGCATCGGGAAAAGGTATGTATTGCTTTTTTTTAATTTTATGACGAGAAGCGCGCCATCCTGGCGGACTTCGATATTGGGGCATCTGTCGTTCAGGGATTTAAGCTTTACTCCCTGGCAAATTGTGCTTTTGAGATCCCCATGGGTGTTACTTTTTAATATAAAAAGCCGCTTGAATGTATTTTCCACATCGTAGGCATCTATATTATCACCATCAAGCGTTTTCAAACCAGGTCTGATTTTGAAATACGCGTCACGCCCCTCCCAACCAAAAGAGCTCGCTATGGCGGAGGTTAATTTCCCATCGTTAGTGTATTCCAACAAAGGGCTGTATATGTTTTGCAGGACTATGTGCTGGGCCGCGTTTTCAATTAATGCCGGGTCGTAGTTGGATAGAGGCTTGTTATATACCGAAGACAGACTAATTTCAAGCAGATTTTTTTTAATCATAGAGGGACCATAAACGACCTTGGATGCGACCAACAGGGCCGCAACTATCAAACTCACAATAAGCACTTTTTTTTTAAAAACAGAATCAGTTATCCGCACGACTTCCTTTCGGGCGCACAAAACGGAGGGCAATCCTGTGCAGTATTGTTTTTAATCTGGTTATTAAAGTCTGGAGTCTTCCTCGCTAACACACAGAAAGCCAATCCAACAAGCACCGCAAGACCAAAAAGCAAATATTTCTTCATTTTCTCCCCTTAATCTCCATATTTTGTCATTTTCAAGGCTGATTTCTAAACAAGCTGGACACTTTTTTTCCTCTGTCTACGCCTTGATGCCCAACCCCAGTACTTAACGAAAGCCAGTACTTAAAGTCTACTCGAAACCCGTAAACTCTGTAAGGGCCTTTTGACCTACCTAGAACCTGGGCCCAGCTTTATATGGTTTTCGGTATCCGCCTTTTGCTGCGATTTTACAACTCGGGCAAAAAGGCGAAATTGCACAATTTGAGCCGCATTTCCCCAAAACGGGAATCCTTTCAGCCTTTTGAACAAAAAACATGTGTTATTTTGTGCGATGTTTTTCTATAAACTTAGCTATATAGTTAGCTAATCGCAAAGCACCCAAAACACCAATCACGTTTATAAGAACACGGTATACTAATTTTAGATTTGAAAAACCTTCAATATTGTCTACCAATATCAGACATGCCACTACCAGAAACAGACTAATAATAGTTAGAATTTTTGTAGATTTTGTCATGTTGTTTTTTTCCTTATTATCCACGCGACACTAAAACTCAATTTGCACATTTCCCAATTGGGCGTTTCCGAAGAAGATTAACTAAATATTTAACGAGCGATGTTCAACTCTACTGGACGTTTTAGTTTATACTTCCTCATTGCGTAAGTTACCACTATTGTTTACGCCGCTTACGCAATGTTTCCCAAGGTTAAAAATCCAGTGATTGGAACAGAAAGCGTGTTCAATAATTATATGAGATCCCATTTTACGCAACGTTCCGACGTAGTACATAATGGGACATTCGCACAGATATCTTTACATACTTCTGTAGCGATTTGGGCAGGAATAATAATTTGCCAAACACCATTAACGGAACCATACACTGCTGCTGCCCCTCCCATAAGAATACATGTATATTTGCAGACCGTCTTATCAACACATATGGTTTCAGATACCGTTTCGATGCAAGCGTGGGTAAGAGATTTTACAGTCCCGGTATTTGTTATTCTTCCATCCAGCATATGTGCCACGCCTGGGTCTTTTAATGAGGGGAAGTGGTAAACTGTCTCGTTGCCGTAAACGAACTCATACTTCTGTTCAAAAGTACCTATTTTAAGAAGCTGTTCAAGATTTTCTTTTACCAACTGATTCTTATATGCAGCGGAAGAAGAAATAACGCTTTTTATGGCCTCATCCACGGCTATGACGATGCGTGGACTGAAAATGGTCTCCCCAATATTCCCCAATGAAACCGCAACCGGCTTCGGTTGTTCATACACTATATTATCATTTTGGCTAGAATCAGTGTTTTTTATTGCCTCCATAAAGCTCATAGGGCCTATAGTTTTGCCATCAAAATCCACCCCCTCGGCATGAGCAAGCCCAAGCCCCAACCCGACTAACGCTGCCACCGCTATAATTAACTTTTTCATCTTTTTTCTCCGTTCCTCGTTTTTAAATTTCAGGTGAAATTATCCCCGCAGTCTCTGCCTACCCCTCGTACAGAGCAATTTTTATGCCAAAATCGGGCCAAGGTCGAGTTTCGCCCGTTTTCATTGGAGAATACACGGTTTCAGCTATTTTGGAGGATGGATTAAGAATGGCAAAATAGGCTCAATTTGGGCCCTATTTTCCCGAAATGGGAATTTTCCTATAAAAAAGGAGATGTTAAATCGTCCCGTTTTGAAACCATTCATGTATTTCGAAAAAAATTGAGGAGTTTTGGGACTATTCCAGCGAGAGGTCTTTGCGGTACTGTGCCACGGAACGGCGGGATAACTCAACACCGTGGCGAATCTTAAGCTCGGCGCAAAGTTCTGTGTCAGTCTGCTCCGGATTTTCAACGGCTATCACATAAAGCCGCTCTAGGTTCACGGCTTTGGAACTGGGCAGCAGGACCGACATTGGCGCTTCGGTTCCCCACGGCAACTGTATCGACTTGTTTGAAATTAGGCGGTTAAGAACGCTGGAATGCACTTCAAGGTTCATGGCCAGAGTTTTTTGCAATAGCGGCCGGCGGCGCCCGGGTTCACCGGTCAGCAGATAATCCGCCTGTGTGTTTATCAATATCTCAAGCGCCCGGTGAAGCGTGGATTTACGCTTATCAACCAGTTCCATGCGTCTAAGCAGTTTCTCCACGCCTGCCTGCTCGGTCGCGGGGATATCCTTTAATATTTCCGCTAGCTTTTCTTCATCCACTTTGTAACGACCTTTCCATATCTCCCGGTGGAAGAACGACAATACCGGCACGCCGTTTTCAATCCCTATGCCCGCCACAGCACTAAATACTTTGGAATCTGGCGCCGCAGCCTTGCCCTCAAATTCAGCCTGTATAAAGGCGCGGTTCACGAAATCCCGCAGGCGGGCGGCATCTGCCACTGTGATATTGCATTCCTCGGCCCGTTCTACGTCGCTCATAACGGCGTCTTTAAGGAAACATACTTCAAATTTTTCCTGGCCGATGCCTTTTATCAAGCCGACCAGATCGCCTTTACCATCAGCCAGCTCCGGCAGGTCGCTGGACGACAACTTAAGACCGTAACCTGCATAGAGACGGGAAGCGTAACGCGCATTGGGGAATTCGGCCAGATGGACGGCTCCAGACGCTTTCAGCAATTGGAAAAACCTGTTGTCCTCTATCTTTTTAAGGATGCTTTCAAACTCTTCCTCGGACATTTCGGCCATCTGCGCCAGTTTCATAGCGCCTATAAAAGCAAGGGAGGCTCTTCCCGATACTGAATGGCTAAGACCCGGTTTGTGGAATTTTCTCATATTGCTCCCCACGCATATTATATAATTAAGGACTAACGCGCGGTTAGCTCAGCGGTAGAGCGCCTCTCTTACACAGAGGATGTCACAGGTTCAAATCCTGTACCGCGCACCAGATTTCATAAGGCACGGTAAACGAGTCAACTGCTTGGCCGTTTGTTGGCCATAGGCCTTGTACGGCACTGCCAGAGGCTTGACTCGTGTCAGGATTTGAAAGGCGGAGCGTTGCCAAGCCAGCAGGCGGCGGCAGCGAGCCGGGGTCGCGGGGCCGGCTGAGCGACGGCGAAACCGGAACCTGTGACCAAATCCTGTACCGCGCAAACGATTTATAGTTGCCATAAGCCATAAGGGCTCAACGCCCGCCGTAAGCCATAGGCAGAAAAACCGCCATATGCTTTATTACCGATGACTGCCGGCTTAAAGCAATATTTTCTGCTTACGGCCTAAAGCTTAGGGCTTACGGCGATTTTTAAATGACCTTAACCTCACAAAATCAGGGGAATTAAATGAACAACGACCAACGCGATGATCTGCCTTTAGAAGAGATGCGGACCGAGGAAGGGATAGAACTCATCTCCGAACCAAAAGAAACCCCCCATGTGGCCGGGATGACTCCGGAAGAAATAGAACTGAAATGGTATCGCGAGGTTTATAAGGGCGACACCATGAAGCAGCTCACGCTGCGCTCCGTCGTCATGGGCGCGCTCCTTGGCGGCTTCATGTCGCTGTCAAATCTTTATGTCGGCCTCAAGACCGGCTGGGGGCTGGGCGTGGCGATCACCGCCTGCATCCTCTCCTACACTATCTGGAAAACCCTCATGGCTGCATTGCCTTTCCTGTTCAAGACCGACATGAGTATACTTGAAAACAATTGCATGCAGTCAACCGCTTCTTCAGCCGGCTACTCCACCGGCGGCACAATGGTTTCGGCTATCTCGGCATATCTAATAATCACCGGCGTACACATGCCCTGGACAATACTTACGCTTTGGACCATTTTCCTGGCGGCCCTGGGCGTATTTATCGCCATCCCGATGAAGAGGCAGATGATAAATATAGAGCAGCTCAAATTCCCCAGCGGCATCGCGGCCGCGGAAACCCTCAAGAGTCTGCACGCCAAAGGCGCTGAAGCCGCCGACAAAGCTAAATCTCTCGGTATGGCCGGAGCTTTTGGAGCCATCATAGCCTGGATGCGCGACGCGGGAATACAGTCTTCCTGGTTCGGCAATCCCTCATGGATGCCGGCAAAAATAGCACTGCCCCCCTCCATAGCTTTCCCCGGAACTCTTAAAGGTTTTCCCATGTCCCAGTGGACATTTTCCTTTGAGGTCGGAGCCATGATGATCGCAGCCGGAGCAATCATAGGCTGGAAAGTCGCCTGGTCGCTCCTCTTGGGCGCAATAATAAATTTCGGAGTGCTGGCCCCATGGGCCGCGCAGGCCGGAGCAATAGACACGACCAAGCTCGGATACAGAGCTATAGTGCAGTGGAGCACCTGGGCCGGCGCGTCCATCATGGTCACCTCCGGACTGTTCATGTTCGCCCTTCAATGGAAAACCGTGCTGCGGGCCTTCGGCGGCCTCACCAACATCTTCCACAAACGCCCGGACACCGTGGCCGATCCTCTGGCTCACATAGAAGTACCCGGCACATGGTTCCTCACCGGCACCGCCTTATCGGGCCTGGGCTGCATTATGGTCCTTCATTACGCCTTCCAGACTTCCTGGTGGATGGGGCTGATAGCCGTGATCCTGACCTTCTTCCTGGCCATAGTGGCGGCGCGCGCCACCGGAGAATCAGACATCACCCCGATAGGAGCTATGGGCAAGATCACCCAGCTTACTTTCGGTATACTGGCCCCTTCCAACATGACCACCAACCTCATGACGGCCTCGGTCACAGCCGGCGCGGCCGGAGCCACCGCCGATCTGCTTACGGATCTAAAGAGCGGCTACCTGCTGGGCGCGAACCCCCGCCAGCAGTTCCTGGCCCAGTTCTTCGGCATATTCGCCGGCACGCTGGTAGTTGTCCCCGCTTTCTATATCCTGGTCCCCACAGCCGCCTCTCTTGGCACCGACCAGTGGCCGGCGCCCTCCGCCCAGGTCTGGGCGGCGGTAGCGCGTCTGCTGTCCAACGGCATCCACTCCCTGCACCCGACCGCTAAGCTCGGACTTATTGTGGGCGGCCTGGTCGGCATAGCTATTCCCATGCTTGAACTCGCAATGCCCAAGCGCAAAAAATATATTCCTTCAGCCATGGGGTTGGGCCTGGCCATGGTCATACCGTTCTGGAATTCTCTGTCCATGTTCATCGGCGGCGCCATAGCCCTTGTCATGGAGAAAAACTGGAAGCCCGTGGCCGAAAAATACATAATCCCGGCCAGCTCAGGCGTGATCGCCGGCGAATCCATAATCGGCATCGTCATCGCGCTTTTAATGTCCACCGGCCTGCTGAAATAAACAGACCTATGGAAAGTTATTTCTTTTTTTGATATCCTAGTAATACGATGTGCCACGGGGTCGTGGTGTAGCCTGGTTTAACACGTCGCCCTGTCAAGGCGAAGACCGCGGGTTCGAATCCCGTCGACCCCGCCATAAAACAAAAACCGGCCTGAACTACAGGCCGGTTTTTGTTTTATGGCTACGGCTTGTCACCTCATGTAATGGCAGGTATAACCGCCGGGGTGTTTCTTCAGGTAATCCTGATGAGACTCCTCGGCGGGCCAGAATTTCTTAAACATAACTATTTCGGTAGTTAAAGGCCGCCGCCACAAGCCGGAGGCCTGCGCTCTTTTCACGGCAGCCTCCGCCTCGGTCTTTTGGGCCGGAGTCCTGTAAAAAATGGCGGAGCGGTACTGGCTGCCCGCGTCGTTGCCCTGCCGGTTAAGCGTCGTGGGGTCGTGCATTTTAAAAAAGAGGTCCAGTAAGGCGCCGTAGGAAAGTTTCGCGGGATCAAATTTTGTTTCTATGGCCTCGGCGTGACCGGTATTGCCGGACTTCACATCCTCATATTTGGGATTTTCAAGATCTCCGCCGGTATAACCCACCGCCGTTTCAACCACGCCGGGTATTTTGCGCATTATCTCTTCCATCCCCCAGAAGCACCCGCCTGCCAGTGTAGCGGTCTCATAATTTTTATCAATATCGGCCATATCGGTCCCCTTTCCCGCGCCGGCTGGAGCAACGCGCGAAGCATCCCTGGAATATTTATAAAATGAAAACAAAAAACCTGCTGTCAGCGAAACGGTAAAAACAATAATAAATCTTTTATTCAGCATAGCCCAGGCGGTATCTCAGTTTATTTACAGCGAGAAAACTTCGGAATGTATCCTGGTCCTGGAAACACCCAGGCCGGTCAAGGCAGCCGTCAGCGCGGTCATCATGGGGGGCGGACCGCACAGAAAGGCGTCGCGCTCCGCAAAGTCAGGCACCAGGCGCTTTATACGATCAGCGTCAATATTACCCTTCTCGCCCGGCCATTCTGGGTCGGCGTTAAGAATATGGTACACCGTGAAGTCACCCAGATCCTCAAGCTCTTCCAGCTCCCGCCTGAAAACTATATCTTTCTGCGCGCGGTTGGCGTATAGCAGAACGCAGTCCTTACCGGAAGCCAGCAGCCGTTCACCCAGGGAGCGCAGTGGTGTTATGCCGATGCCGCCTGCTATCAGGAGGGCCTTGTCTCCGAGGCATTTTTTTTCAGTGAAGACGCCGTGCGGCCCGTCAATAATGACCGGTGTGCCGGGCTTCAGCGAATTATGCACTGAAGTGGTAAAATCTCCGGACTTTTTTATGCTGAAACGCAGATACTTACCATCAGGCGGTCTTGAAATAGAAAAGGGATGGGCCTGGGATTTGAAGCCGGGAGCCCAGAAGCGCAGCATGGCGAACTGACCGGCTTCAGCCGGCAGCGAAGCCATGTCGCGCCCGGTTATCCAGATCGATTCAACTTCCGTTGTCTCCGGCACTATCTTCTCAACCACAAATTTACGACTGTGGTAACGCCATAGCGGTTTTAGGGCCCGGCCCCAGGCCAGATTGACCAGCGTGAAAATATAGAGCGCGTACCAGGTCCAGGCAAAATACGGGAGCCCGGCATTGAGGTCCATCCCAAGTTCCATTTGGTGGCCGATGGAAAGCGCCAGACCGATATAGGCCCCCAGATGGGCCCTGTGCCAGGCCTCATAGCTGAGCCGGCGGCGCGCGAAAGGAAGAGAAAGTATAACGGCTGCAATTATAAGCAACTCACCACAGGCCGCGGCCAGGACATCCTCCCAACCGAGGACCGTGAGATATTGCGTTATAAAACCATTCCCTGTCTGCATGGCGTGGTGCCATACGACCAGCGGCGGGTGTATCAGCAGGGCTAAAGGTATAATAAGGCCGGCCTTATGATGAAAACGGGTAAGGCGGTCCAGCCCGAAAAGCGGCTCAAGCCAGGCCGCACGGGAAACCAGCAGCAACTGCCCCATAACTCCCAAGGCCGCCACAATTCCGGCCAGCCGGCCGAAAACCATGACAAGGCCGATCTTATCGGCGAAAAAGCTACCGGACGGCGCCGCGCTATTATCAAAATACCACAGACATAGGGCGGCGGCGGCGCCTGCGGGAAAAACAGAGAGGAAAATTTTTTTCATAGAAGATAATGCCCGCTCTCTTGGCTAAAAACGCAAGAGCCCGGCCTTACCGGTTGTTAAAGCTTATCTAAACCAACCAAAAGAACCGGACAGACTGCCCGGCTATTCCACTTCGGTAAACTGCGCGCGGGGCTGGGAACATACGGGACAGGTTTTTAATTTAAGGTCCATTGTGGTATAGCCGCAGGTCTGGCAGACTATAAAGGCCTTCTTCACCTTCCAGTCCTTGAGATTAGCGAGCGCCTTGGAATACATCTGCGCGTGCATCTTTTCAGCTGCCATAGCTCCTTTGAAGCTGTACATGGCCTGCATGTTTTTATCGGCCTCGGCTTTTTTAAGGAAAGCGGGGTACATTTTTTTGCTTTCATGGTTCTCGCCGTTAATTGCCTCTTTCAGGTTCTCCCGTGTTGATTTTACAACCGGGGCCTTGAGTTCGGCCTTGGGCACCCCCCCCAGCGCCTCTATGGCTTTGGCGTGTTTAGCCGCGTGTATGCTTTCTGACAGAGCCGCCGCCTTGAAGAGGCCGGCCACACCCAGGTACCCTTCGGCCCCAGCTTTCGCGGCAAAGGCCTCGTAACGGGCTTTGGCGTTTGATTCGCCGTTATATGCTTCCTGGAGATTATCCAGCGTGCCGGCTTCGGCCTTGTGAATTTTGGAGTCAATAGCCGCGACGGGTCCTGCCATCAAGCCGCAGGCCACGACACCGAGTAATAAATTTTTCACTTTTGTCATTTAATCCTCCCCTGTTATACTGCGTTCCATCTTTTATCCATTATATAACTTCTCAGCGCCGGCGCAAATCCGCGCATGGTCAGATAAGGGCGCTGCAGGCGGCTATGCATATTGAAAGTTCATCCCCAAAAAGGCATAATATAGTTATGAAAACAGTGATTGCAAGAAGTTTTATCGCCTTTTCATTATTATTGACCACCATGGCCTGCTCCAACAATAAGCAGGAGACGCTCACGACCCAGGAAGCGTCACCCGCGGCCGAACAAGCTGCTGAACGCTCAGAAGGCGTCAATCAGCCGAATAAAACATCAGGAGAAAAGGAAACAAAAACCGATATGAGCACACTCTTAACCCCCTCAAAAGCCAACGAAAAAGCCCCGGCCACATTCAAGGCCAAGTTCAAGACCACCAAGGGCGACTTCACTGTAGAAGTTACCCGCGCGTGGGCCCCGCTTGGCGCGGACCGTTTTTACAACCTGGTGAAAATCGGCTATTTCACCGATATCGCCTTCTTCCGGGTCATATCCGGCTTTATGGTGCAGTTCGGCATCCACGGCGATCCCGCGGTCAGCGCGCAATGGCGTGAGGCTAATATAAAGGATGACGAGCCCGCGCAGTCGAACCTGAAAGGCTATATCACTTACGCCATGGCCGGCCCCAACACCCGCACGACCCAGCTTTTTATAAATTACGGAGACAATTCCCGTCTGGACGACATGGGCTTCTCGCCTTTCGGCAAAGTCACGGAAGGAATGAAAGTGGTTGAAAGCATTTATTCCGGCTACGGCGAAGGCGCCCCAAGCGGCAGGGGCCCCGACCAGGGCCGGACTCAGATGCAAGGTAACAAATATCTGAAGACCGATTTTCCGAAGATGGATTACATCCTCGGCGCGGAACTGCTGAATTAGTAGAAAGTTCCCAACCAGGCTCCGACTAGGCGCGGTGTCTCGCGCTACACCAACGGAGGCCAAGTTCCCATCAGGCTGAAAATGGCAAAAATACTTATAGTTGACGACGACGACACTATTCTTTTGATTTTTAGAACCCACCTATCCAAAGCCGGCCACCTAGTGGAAACCGCGGTTGACGGAGTAGACGCTCTGGAAAAAACATCTTCCTTCAAGCCCGACCTTATCCTGCTGGACATCAATATGCCCAGGATGTCCGGGTTTGAGGTGGTGAAAAACCTCAAGGAAAATGCCGAGACCAAAGATATTCCGATATTTATCATGACCTCCCTAAAGCAGGACGCGAATATAAAGAGAGCGTATGAACTTGGCATAAACGAGTACATAACCAAACCGATAAATATTGAACACCTGAAATTGCGCATTGATAAATTCCTGGGGAAAACATGCTCATAATGCGCCTTACCTCCTCCCCGCATTTCTACGCCTGCCTCTATATCGCGGTAGGACTTTTGGCGGCCTTTAATATTTTCGAAATTGTTTTCATGCTATTCCATAAGAACCGCCTGGACAAATCCGAGATTGAAAAAGAACTCCTGAAACACCGAATTTCCACAGCCATAATCACCGTGACCGACCCATCCGAAGTGCTCCCGAAGCCGGTTAACGCCATGAATTACGCGGCGTACAACGAAGCGGTCTCTAGCATAATTGAAAGTTTTGAGGGCGAAATAGTCGAACGCGCCACAAAACTCATATACAAATTTGAGATCGATCTTTATTACAAGCGCCTGTCCAGAACAACGATCTGGTTTAAACGGGCGCACGCCATCGACATGTTATCCTCGCTTAAGCTGAAAAAGAACCGTGAATTTTTTTACGCTGTTTTTAAAAGCGAACCAGTCAAAGAGGTCCGCTACCGCATACTTTACGGGCTCAGCCGGCTCGCCCGCGACCGGGAAGACATTTATTCCATTTCCAAATTGCTCGCAACCCTGCCTTATCTGACAGCTAAATATACGGAAGATGTTTTTTTAAACACAATAACCGCGCTTAAGAACGCCGGGAAGGAAGAGGAGTTCGGATTTTTCCTGAAGCAGATAATGACCAACTCGGGAATACCCTTGAAGATAAAACGGGACTGCCTGTCAGCCTGCTATCTGGCCGGGTGTGAGCGTGACGGTCTTATAGTAAAAGAGTATTACAACGCTTTCCAGAACGAACCGGCGATAATTATCGCATGCATAAGAACACTGGCGAACGTTGATCCCGGCATCCTGCCGGAGGTTCTGCACCATAAAGACTGGCGTGTGCGGCTTACGGCTCTGAAATACGCGCATCTCGGCGGCACCGATCTGCTTCACGACCTTAAAGATCTGGTACATGACTCAAACTACCATATAAGGCTTAACGCGGCGCTGGCCCTTTCCAAGCTGGGCGACGCGGGGCTTGAGATATTAAGAGGCGAAACGGCCTCAACCGATAAATTCGCCGCCAACGCCGCTAAATACGCGCTGACCGGCGCGGAGGCCGCCTCATGAGCCATTTCCTGGTGTCCGCCGCGTACTACATGCAGGGAATAATACTGGTATATTTCCTCGCTATAAATTCCACCTATACACTGCTTATACTTTTCGCCCTCAAAGACATTGTGCAGAACTCTTATCTCTCCACCTCGCGCGGAGCGCGGCGCCTGCTGACTTCGGACTCATACTACAAGCCGGTCTCCATAATAGTGCCCGCTTATAACGAATCCGCGGTTATCTCCGACTGCATAAGATCGTTATTGAACCTGCATTATCCCGAGTTTGAAATAATCGTGGTCAACGACGGCTCTTCCGACGAAACAATTGCCAGATTAAAAGAAGATTTCAAGTTGGGCGCCTATTTAAAACCGGTGCGCCGGCAGATTCCTCACGCTCCGATAAAAAATATTTACATCTCCGGCGACTATCCGAACCTCATAATCATAGACAAAGAAACAGGCGGCAAGGCCGACGCGATAAACGCCGGGATAAACGTTTCTTCCTATCCGATATTCTGTTCCCTGGACGCCGATTCACTGCTGGAGCCGGACGCGATATTAAAATCCTCCAAGCCTTTTATCGAGAATGACGAAGTTATAGCCACCGGCGGCATTGTGCGCGTCTTAAACGGCTGCCTTGTTAAAGACGGAGCTGTCCTTGAGGCGGAACTGCCTAAAAAAACGCTGGAGGCGATACAGGTGCTTGAATACGCCCGCGCCTTCCTATCAGGCAGAACCGGCTGGAACCTTATCAACAGCCTGCTGATAATTTCCGGCGCTTTCGGGGTGTTCAGAAAAGATATGGTGGTTGCCGTAAACGGCTACCGCAAAACCGTGGGCGAAGACATGGATCTGGTGATGCGGCTGCACCGCCATTGTCTGGATAATAAGATCCCCTATAAAATATTTTTTGTGCCGGACCCGGTCTGCTGGACGCAGGTCCCTTTTACGCTGGCCATGCTGCGCAAGCAGCGCAATCGCTGGCACAGGGGCCTGCTTGATTCTCTGCTGGCAAACCGCTCCATGATCTTAAACCCAAAGTACGGCGCAGTAAGTCTGCTTGGAGTTTCATATTTTCTTTTCGTCGAGGTTCTTGGACCCATAATTGAACTTCTCGGTTATATCTTAATACCAGTGTTCTACTTTATGGGACTTCTGGACTCCAAATTTGTCCTATTGCTTATAGCCATGTCGTTACTTTGGGGCATCTCCATAAACATATCCGCTATTTTCCTTGATACATATAATTTCCGCCGCTATAAAAAACAGAAAGACGTACTGCGCCTCTGCCTTATGTCAGTAGTGGATTTTCTGGGCTACAGGCAGATAACGCTCTACGAGCGGGTCAGAGCCTGCTTCTATTTCAAAGGGACACAATGGGACACACAGAAAAGACAGTCCCAGTAGCCGGGTGGCGGATGAAAGCTTCCCTGGTGGGCGCAGCCGCTTCAAGGTTTCTGGATCTGTTGCCGGCCCTGGCAATTGCTATGATCTGCCTGCGGGCCGCCGAATTAACCTCCGGCATACAAACCGGCTCCACGCCTTCAGAAATGATCTCCGCCACGGCAATAGCCATAAGCCTGGATCTTCTCAACCTGATCCGTTATCTGCCAGCCCTATTCCTGTATTCGCTGCCCATCCTGCTTCTCCACTCACGCCACGCCAGCCGCCTGGGCCTCGGCCTAGCTTGGTCACTGCTGACACTTGTACAGGCCGCGCTGATCCAGTATTTTCTCACAGCCCGCGTTCCTCTCGGAGCTGATCTCTTCGCCTACTCATGGGACGACATCCGTAAAACGGTCTCCGGCGGCACAGGACCGAATGTAGCGGTTATAGTCGGTCTGACCCTGGCTCTTATCGCCCTGTGGTCTATACTCACACTGCAACACCGGCGATCGCGACCAACATTCCGTCCCCGGACCGCTGCCGTTTTATTGACTACATCACTATTGATCCTGGCGACCGTACCCGGGCGGCCCGGCGGAACCGGTTCGGTGAGTGAAGATACCTATAACCTGACCCTCAATAAAGCCGCATATTTTTTCGACAACAGCATTTCCACCCTGGCACCGGCGCGGGGGCTCAGCCTGGCCGGCCATCCGGCCTCCTCCACGGCGGTCACCGGCTTTCACTACTTGGATCCTAAATACCCATTCCTCCGCGTTGAACAAACCCCAGACGTTCTAGGACCACATTTTAATATACGCAAGGACAATCCTCCAAACCTGGTATTCATCATTGTAGAAGGTTTAGGCCGGGCTTTTTCAGGTCCGGGCGCGGCGTTGGGGAGTTTCACACCACAACTTGACCGGCTCACAGAAAACGGCCTCTACTGGGAGAATTTCCTGGCCGTACAGGGCCGGACCTTCGCGGTCCTGCCATCGGTATTTGCTTCCCTGCCTTTCGGCGCCAAAGGCTTCTCCGACCTGGGTGAACATATGCCAGCCCATGCCTCGTTAATGAGCGTGCTGAAAAATAACGGCTACCGCGTGAATTTTTATATCGGGTTCAACCTGGATTTCGACAACGAAAGGACATTCCTTCGCCGCCAGGGCGTAGACATGCTGATAGATGAAAACAATTTTGGGCCGGAGTATAAGCGCGCGAACAACTGGGGCTACGGAGATAACGAGCTCGTTTCGCTGGCGCTAAAAACCGAAGCCCGTGCCCCCCGACACCCCTTCCTGTCCGTGATCCAGACCATAACTATGCATACGCCGTACACATTCCCGGGCCAGTCGGATTTCTATCCCCGCTTTGAACGCCGCTTAGATGAACTTGGAATAACTGAAGAACGCAAAACTGCATATCGCGCCCACCGCAATATTTATACAACCATACTCTACACCGATTCGGTACTGGGCCGTTTTTTCGAAGAAATGAAGAAGAACCCCGCTTATCAGAACACAATATTCATCGTAACCGGGGACCACAGGCTGCCCGAGATACCGATGTCCACCCGGATCGACAGATACCATGTCCCATTAATCATCGTTTCTCCGCTGCTGCGTACGCCGGCCCGGATCAAGTCGGTATCTTCACAATTCGATATCACACCGTCTCTATTGGCTTTCTTTTCACATAACTTTGGCGTCCTGACCCCTCATGCCGTAACATGGATGGGGTCGGGACTGGATATGGAACCTTCTTTCCGCAACATCCATGATTTCCCGCTAAAACAGACCATAACAAATCTGGTAGACTTCGTTTCCGGAACATGGTTCATCAACCAGAACACACTCTACACTTTGAACGACGGAATGAATATCGAACCGGATGGCGACACTGCCGCGCTGGCGCGGGTACTGGCGCAATTCGCAGCGTTTCGCGCCGCCAACGACCAATTGGCGCGCAGCGGGACTCTTATCCCAGATGGAACCTCCGGCCAGTTGAGCCCGTATCGAGATGACGAGCGTATAAAGCCGTCCGCGCCGGCGGCGGACAGCGCTGGAGTGCTCTCCGTTAGGGAAGTGCGTGCGCCCGGGAGCGCGCGACCAGGGGCACTTACTATTGAAGCCGTGTTCGCCAATACCGGAACGAAGGCAAGCGATACTTTTGTCCCGCTCATTGTTCTGCTTGGAGCGGACGGCCGCGAGGTTTCAGAATCCTATGCCGCTCCGCAGCGGCTTTCCTCCGGAAAAACCATCTCTTTGCAACTGCCTGTAAATTCACTGGGAGTATCCCCGGGCCATTACTTCCTGTCAGTCATTCCGTCACACCCGGAAACCGGGAAAAAGGTAGGGGTTGGGAGATACCGGATCCCGATACGTTTCCATAATTGATCCATTCATATGTGATCTAACCAGCATACCCTACTCATCACCGCTTCGTCACTTTATTTCCCGCAAAGGGGCGCATAAATGAAAAATAGAGCATTGATAGTAATGGGGCTTTTGCTGTCGCTCGGCACTGCTTTTGCGGCTCCGGCCGAAAGAGCTGTGTGGATATGGGAAAAAGACTCCTATGAGATGTTGGAGGACACCGCCGCAGCCAACAATGCTATAACATTTCTGCGATCTAAAAAGATCGGCACACTCTATCTCTATGCCGACGCGTTCAAAGGTCGTAATCTGCTTGAGAGCCGGCCTGAATTATACCGGCTGTTCCTTCGCCGCCTGCATAGGCACGGCTTGCGCGCCCATGCGCTGCTGGGATCGGCGTATCTGCATACCGAAGAGTATGTTCTGCCGGAGCGGCGGAAAGATGCGATGGCGATGTTCCAGCGGGTGCTCACCTATAATACTATAGCCAAACCGGAAGAGAGATTCGACGGCATAAGCCTGGACATTGAGCCGCATATTCTTGACCTATGGCCCGAACGGAAGACACAGCTTTTGCTGCAGTTTCTGGATCTGGGTCAGAGTTTTATGGAATTGAAAATAAAATCAGGACAATCCCTGATGGTCGGTCCGGCCATACCATTCTGGCTGGACGGTATCGAGCTCAAATGGAACGGCCGGAGCAAGCCTGTCAGCGAGCATGTGCAGGATATTTATGACTATGTCGCGCTGATGGATTATCGCGACCACGCAGACGGCGGCGACGGCATTATCTCCCACGCGGCGGACGAACTGAAGTACGCCGGGCTGACCAAGCGTAAAGTAGTGATCGGAGTGGAAGTGACGCCTAACGATATCCAGAAAGTATCTTTCAATCATCTGACAGAGCCGGACATGGAGCGCGAACTGGCGCTAACCGAAAAAGCAAACCGGAACGAACCTGCTTTCGCGGGGTTCGCAATACATCATTTCAGAGGTTATCGTATCTGGCTTGAACGCGAACGTCCAAAAAAATAAGGAAGCTTTAAGGTTAATCAAAAGCTGTAGCGGGCCTGCAAGCCCACTGAGTAGGAGCGGTCGCGCACAGTTGTGTCGCTCTTCCTGCCCTGGGCGCGGACAGATGCGTTGGCCCCGCGATACCACTCTATTTCTGCAAGATAATTATTTCCCTGATAATAACCCTGGCTGCCATTGATAAATCCGCGTTCGTAGCCGGCCATGGCCGCCCAGTTCCGTCCGTGGCAGCGCCGCCAATAGGCGCCGAGCCAGTGTGCGCGCACATCGCTTGAGGTATAGCCGGTGTAAGGCGCGCGATAATCCTGGAGCGAGAAGCGGTAGCCGCCGGAGAACTCTTTATTCCAGGGGAGCCAGGCGGTCAGGTCCGCGTTTAGATCATGCAGGCTGTTGGCGTCCGAATAGAAAGTATGGGCGTAGGAAGTGCCGATGGTATAGATATCCGTAACAGTACGCCTAACTCCTATATTGAGACGGTCGGTATTAACATAAAGGAGATGCCCGTCAGCGGACGCGCTGTAAAATTCCTGCTGGCTGTGGGAGTAACCTGACTGAACGACATTAACGCCGAACTCCCGGAGTCCCCGAAGCGAATAAGTGCCGAGAGTCGTCCCGTCAGAAGTGTCGTAAAGCCCGGCCCGCAACAGCCAATCCCAGTTCCAGCGGCTGGACTGCGCCTCGGCGCGCGCCGCGTATTCTCTGAACAAATCAAAATACTGGGTGGTGCCTGAACCGCGAACGAATTTAGGAGCGCGGGTCAAAACAAGTTTAAAATCGGAATCATAGGCGTGCCAGCCGCCGGCCAGCCGTACCCGGCTCAGGAGTTTGTCCTGCACCCCGGGAACTTCCAGGTCTGAAAGCACTGATTGTCCGTATTCGGCCTCCCAGTTAAAATCGCGGCTGGGCCGTCCGCCAAGCCCTGCCGAGTATATCTGTTCACGGATGTCGTAGTAGGTGAAATCCCTGCCGTCGTTCCGCTGAGCCTCCTCCCGGATTTCCACCCCTCCGATCAGGTCAAGGTTGGGTTTAAGCGGCACTCTGAACCGGCTGCCGCCCGAATGTCCCTCATACAGAATGCGCTGCGGGCTTGGAGTATCAAGGCCTTCCATTGAATAAGATTTATAGGACTTTCCCCAGGGGAATACCCCGGCGCGAAGCAGTTCCATGGAAGAATCAAGATCCCGTCTCGCAACACAATCGCGCGAATCGCATTCAACCAGTTCCTTGTAGGTTTGCAAAAGCCCTTCTTCATCCCTTTGCCTGCTCTGCACCCGGGCGAGAAAACCTAACGCATAAGCGCTATTGGGGGACTGAACTTTCCACCGCTCGATATAGCCACGCGCCTCCTCATACTGCCCGAGGGAGATACAGGTAAGAGACAGCCCTTCCAGCGCGCCGCCGCTATCAGGCGACTGCGCCAGAAGCTTCAGAAAGGTTTCTTTGGCGGCGGCGTAATCTCCGCTCTTGCGCTGCGCCATACCTAATGTGTAGGAAGCAGGAACAGTCACCGCCGCGGAAGATTTCACGCTATCCGGGGAAATATCTCCCGGCACGCTCTTAGTATCGTCCGCGGCAAAAGCCGGGAGCTGGCAAAAGAATGATAAAAACAAAATTAGTAAGAGTCTTGTCATAATAAATGATTTGAGGGCTACCGCGATGCTAATAATCGCACCTCACAACAACAACAACACGCTCCCTTCCCGCATTTTCACTTTGACTCCAATATTCAAATTTTACCATTTTTAGGAAGCCAGAATGGGTGGTAATGGGCGGCACACCTCCACTTATAAGGCTAATCTTTACCAGCGGCTGTCGTTGCGGCATTGGCAGCCGAAGCGGAACTGATTTTGACTATTTCCTCAAACGCTTTTTCAAACCCATCCACTACTGCCGGATCAAAAGCTTTTCCGCTTTCCGAGCGTATAAGGTCCCGGGCTTTTTCAGGCGTCCAGGCCGGCTTATACACCCTGTGCATGCAAAGGGCGTCAAAAACGTCAGCCACAGCCATAATGCGGGCGTACAGCGGTATCTGAGCGCCTTTTGTGCCGGCCGGGTAGCCGGTGCCATCAAATTTTTCGTGATGGCATCCCGCTATCTGGCAGGCGATGCGCAGAAGCGGTGTTTCGGCTTCGCTGAGTATCTTCTCTCCGTAGAAGGCGTGTTTTTTCATCACCTCATATTCCTGGGGTGTCAGTTTTGCGGGCTTTAAAAGTATGGCGTCAGGTATGCCCACCTTTCCGATATCGTGCAGCGGACTCGCGTAACGAATATTCTCTATTTCCTGCTCGGACAGCCCCATCCCCCCCGCTATCAGCGCGGTATAGGCGCTCACATGTTTTAAATGGACGGCGGTGTCTTCCTGGTCGCGGTATTCCGCGGTTATGGCCAGGCGGTAAATAGTTTCAAGCTGCGCCTTGTAGAGACTTTCGCAAAGCTGGGCGTTTTCAATAGCGGAAGCGGCGATCGAACTTATAAGCTGAAGCACGGCTTCGTCGTCACCGTCGAAGCGCCCAGCGTTTTTGTTTATAACCTGGAAAACCCCCATAATATTTCCGCCCACATCTTTAAGCGGAACTGCCAGTATAGTGCGGGTACGGTATCCGGTAATGCGGTCTATTTCCGGATTGAACAGCGGATCCTTATACGCGTCAGGAATGTTCACGATGCGGCCCTTGGAAGCCGCCTCGCCGGCTATGCCTCTGCTGGAGGGCATGCGAATTTCGGTATTCTGAATGCCCTGCGCCACTTTAGACCAGAGTTCTTCGGTTTTCTTATCCAGAATAAAAACTGTGCAGCGGTCGCAGTTAAGAATTTTTTTTACCTGCGCCGCGATAAGTTCAAGCAGCCTGTCCAGACGGGTTTCTTTGTATACCACCCCTCCGAATTGAAGCAGCAGGTTTAAACGATTTTGCAATTCTTCTATCTTATCCATTAATACTCCCGTATATTTTTATTTCCCCACGCCGATCCTGTTCAGGCGTTTCTTGTAGATATAATTAGCGCCCTGGTAAAAAGAGACGGCCTCCTCTTCCAGGACTTTATTATCCGTGGTCTCGGTTATGGTCCGAGCGGCTTCATCCCAATTATAGGTTTTCAGGTATTTTTTCGGGCCCAGTACGGCCAGACGGCCATCTTTCAGCAGACCCATTTTCTGAAAAGTGGATAAGAAGGCCCTGCCCTCCGGTTTCCCGTTCAAAATATCCCGTCCGAAAAATCTGCTTTCGTAGGACGCGTTCATCAATCCCAGCACGGTCGGAGCCAGATCCGCCTGAGCCGTCAGCGTTTCAACTACGCCCGGCTTAACATGGGCCGGGGAATAAATGATCAGCGGTATGTGGTAATTATTAACCGGGATCTCCGTTCTTCCCGCCGAATTGGCGCAATGGTCGGCGGTGATAACGAATACCGTATCCCTGAACCAGGGCTTATTTTTGGCAGCTGCCAGAAACTCCCCTATGGCGTGATCCGAATATTTAAGCGCCCCGCGACGGCTCTTCTCTGAAGGCGGAATATCTATTTTACCTTCAGGATAAGTGAAGGGCCGATGATTGGTGGTGGTCACCACCATGTAAAAGAATGGCCTGCCGGCTTTAAAATCGATATCGGCTTCCTTGAGAGTTTTTGATAACAGATCGCCGTCACACACGCCCCAGATATTGGCAAAGGTTATTTCGTTCTTGTCGAAATTAGCCCGGTCAACGATGTCAAAGCCGTTGCCGGAATAAAAAGCGTTCATGTTGTCAAAGTAGCCGTAGCCGGCGTAAACATACTTCGCGGCGTAGCCCATGCCGCGCATCACCGAGCCCCAGGAAAAGAAATTTCCGTTATCCGGCCGCTTTACTATGGACGTGCCGGGCAGCGGCGGGATGGAAAGCGTCATGGCTTCAAGCCCACGCACGGTGCGCGTGCCGGCGGCGTAATACCTCTTAAAGAAAAGTGATTTACCGGCCAGGGCGTCAAGGTTCGGCAGAGTTCCCCCGCCCTTCACCGCGCCGAAAGCCGCGAGGTACTCCGCGCTGAGACTCTCTCCAATGATCACTACAATATTCAGTTTTTTCAACTGCCCTCGCCCCTTTATCATCCTTTTTATGTCCAGGCCCTGATCCTCAAACTTTACCCCCGGCTCCGCCAGACCGCCGCGCAGGCGCTTAAAAGCCTCGCCTCCGTCTATAGAAGCGTAAAACTTGTCATACGGCAGTTCATTATTCAGGAAGGCCGAACCGAAAGCGTAAAGTCCGTTCATGGCAACTTCGTTGGCATACTCGTTCTTTGAAACCTGCGCGAATCTGCCGTCAAGAAGTAAAAAACAGAGTATGGGCGCGGCAAGCGCGCACAGGGCCGGAGTAAGGCGGCGGCCAAAAGAGCTTTGAGAGGTAAAAGAACTGGCCAGGCGGCGGCCGAAAAGCCATAGCGCCGCCGCGGAAAGCAAGGCGACCAGCGGCAGTGCCACCGGCAGATTGTACGACTCCTTTATATTCCCCAGCACTTCGTTGGTGTAAACCAGATAATCTACGGCTATGAAGTTATAGCGCACGCCGAATTCGTAAAAGAAGTAATACTCGGCGGCCAGATTGAAGGCCAGGAGGAAAGCGCAGATAAAGAAAAGCCCGTAAACCACAAGGCGGTGCCAGCGGGCCGTATAAATTTTTTCAGGCAGGACCAGCAGGTAAAGAGCCAAGGCTGAACCAATGTAAGAAAAAGCGGCGCAATCATAAAAGAAGCCTGCAAGGAACATCTTCAGCAGCGTCCAAAATCCGCCATCCAGTTCCGGCCAGGCCATTACCAGCAGCGTGAATCGGGTAATTAAAGAGAAAATCAGGAATAGCAGGAAAAAACAGAAGAACAGCCCGCCCCGGCCTTTTATTGCCGGAGCCGGGATTAATTGGCTTAGCTTTAGCCAACAGTGCTTTATCGTGGCGCCGAAAAGGCGGGGCACGCGCCGGTCTTTGTCCATTAGTATTATTTTACAAAATATCGCTTTACCAAGGAGTGCGCTACCTTACGCTCTATTGGGCTGTCGCACCGGCTCACTCTTCAATGGGTTTCAAACATTCAGGGGAATTATTTTCCGGAGAATTTATAAGGGAGGAAACCTTATAGCCGTGCATTAGGGCCGAATCGTAAGCCCGCAGCACGGGCAGGAGCTCCTCAGTATTGCTGGCGCGCATATCCAGCCAGAGTTTTTCCCGCTCTTTGTCCAGTATCACCGGCATCCGGTGGTGCACAGTTTTTACAAGGGCGCTGGAAACGCACGTGACAACGGCATAAGTTCCCGTAACTTCGTCGTAAACCCCGGCCATGGCAAAAAGGCTTTTATCTTTACGCTCAAATCGGCAAGGTATTTTCTCTCCGGCCGTGTGCGCCCACTCGTAGAAACCGTCCGCCGGCACGATGCAGCGGCTCTTGTAAAAAGCCGTGCGAAAAGTGGGCCGTGACGCCAGACCTTCCGCGCGGGCATTTGCAAAACCCTCTTTTATCTCCCCGCCGGCCCAGCCCGGGATAAAACCCCACTTAAGCATCTTAATAATTCCGCCGGCAATCACCGCAGCCATCTGACCCGGCGCGATATTATAACCGGGATTCACAGGCATGCTCGGAGGTTTAACGCCAAAACGCTTTATAAGCTCATCAACTTCAAAAGTTTGGGAATATCTTTCGCACATAATTTCTCACAGGCTTTCCTTGATAGAATATCTTAATATAAATGTCACCCTTCCGCCATAGCCGGACCCTCCGTTACGATAAGTGTAAAGCTGAAAAAACGGAACAGTGGAGCGGGTGACAGGGGATCTGGGTTAGTGGAACCCTCCGGGATGGAGTCCGCCGAAGGTGGACGACAGTTCCACACCTGAGGCTTGCGCAGCGACGGGTGGACTGGGCTATCAAAGGACTGCTACGGACACTGCCTGCGCCTGGGTGGAGCTTTGCGACACTGGGTTCGCACGGGAAGTGCGCCCACGGTGTGGGCGACACTGGTTCCACGTTCCAGGCCCCTGGCAGGCCCCGCGAACCGGAAGATCTCAATTTGGGCCATAGCCGAACCGGACCACAACCGATTTTGTATAATTTATCCGTATTACTCTGACATTCCCCCGGCTAGCCTGAAAAATATGCCTTCTTTTGTAGCCATCGATTTCGAAACGGCCGATTACGGCAGAGATTCCGCCTGCTCGGTAGGCCTGGCGCGCGTAGAGGGCAGCAGGATCGTGCGCAGCGAGCACTATCTCATCAGGCCGCCGCGCCAAACTTTTATTTTCACTGAGATCCATGGCCTGACCTGGGCCGATGTGAAGGACGCGCCCACTTTTAAACAACTCTGGCCCAGGATAGACGCTTTCCTTAAAGGCGCCGAATTCTTCGCGGCGCATAACGCGAGCTTCGATAAAGGCGTACTCCACGCCTGCTGCGCGCAGGCCGGGCTTGAAGTACCGGAGCAGCCCTTTCATTGCACGGTCAAACTGGCACGCAGTGTCTTAAAGATCTCCCCGGCGAAACTCTCCCATGTATGCCACCACCTCAGCATTCCGCTGAACCACCACAACGCGCTATCGGACGCCGAAGCCTGCGCGAAGATAATGATAACCGTCCTGGAGCATCAGGCCGAGACAGCCCGGGACAAAAAGTAGTCAAATATCCTTCTTTCCTCCGGCACGATAGATAGCGCCGCGGCCAAATTTGCCCCGTATAGTTTCCACAACCTTGTGCGCCACTTCAAGTTTATTATTCATCTCATTATCGAATAGCGATTCCTTTATCGCCGCCGGCATCAGACCGGAAACCTTCACGCCAAGCAGACGCACTTTTTTCCCGCCGCGTTTAAAAGCACCGTAAAGTTCCCGAACGCTTTCGTGGATGACCTCGGTATAGTTGGTGGCGAAGGGGATGGTCGCGGCCCGGGTAAAGGTTATAAAGCCTTCCAGTCTTATCTTAAGAGTGATAGTGCGCCCCTTGACCCCGTCCGCCCTCAGGCGGGAAGAAACCTTGTCGCATAAAGCCAGAAGCGCCTCGGAGATATCCCGCTCGGCCGCCGTATCTTCCTCAAAAGTAAATTCATTGCTTACAGACTTGGCCTCGCTCTCCATAACCACTTCCCGGTCGTCATGGCCTAGAGCCAGCTCACGAAGTTGGGGACCGTGCTTACCGAAAAGCCTGTAAAGCTCAGCCGGAGCGCAGTCGGCCAGCTGGCCCACGGTATGGATACCCTGCTCTCTCAATACATCGGCGGTCTTGGGCCCCAGCCCCCAGATGCGCCCGATATTCAGAGGCCTCAGGAACTCGGATACCTCTCCTGCCTTCACTTCAACCAGCCCGTCCGGCTTTTTAAGGTCGGACGCGATCTTGGCGGCCATTTTGTTAGGCGCCAGCCCCACCGACGCCGTAAGCCCGGTCTCAGCTTTTATACGCTCCTTTATCAATCGGCAGACATCCAGAGGCGTGCCGAACAATTTATAGCTTCGGGTGATATCCAGGAACGCTTCGTCTATGCTTATCGGTTCTATGTCCGGAGTGAAATCGTAAAATATCCTGTGTATTATCTCAGACGCCCGCGAATAGGTGGCGAAATTAGGAGTCACAAAGACGCCATTGGGACATCTGCGCCAGGCTTCCGATATGGGCATCGCCGACCTGATACCGAATTTACGGGCTTCGTAGGAGCAGGTGGAAACCACTCCCCGGCCTTTGCCGTCTTTCGGGTCCGACCCTACGATCACCGGCCGCCCCCGCAAAGCCGGATTATCCCGCTGCTCTACGGCAGCAAAGAATGCGTCCATATCCACATGTATAATGTAGCGCTCAGACATGATTAAGAATAGGAGTTAAGATTGGGATTAAAAATTAAACTTGTTCCGCTGCCACCGGCCGCTTATCGTTTCTTCCCTGCTATTTACAGCTATTTCACCGGCAGGCCATGCAGTTTTGAAAGCAGCCAGGCCATATTCTCTCCCAGCACCTTCATTGTCGTCATTCCTTCTTTGTCGTTTTCAACTTCACCTATAGCCCGCCCCACTCCCATATTCCAGTAATTGGACCCTGGGATTATCATCTGACTTATAGTGAAGAAATGGTTTATGGTGTCGAAGGCGTGCACGGCCCCGCCGCGCCTTACCGCCACCACCGCTGCGCCGGTTTTGCGCTTAAAAAGTCCGCCATTAGCCATGCTTACATAACCCGCCCGGTCTATAAGCGCCTTGGTATCGCTGCTCACATCCGCGAAATAAGTTGGCGAACCGATAAGTATCCCGGCCGAGGCCTCCATCTTAGCTACATAACCGTTCAAACCATCGTCAGGCAGAACGCATTTTTTGTCCTTGTTTTTAGAACAGCCGTTGCAGGCCGTGCAGCCCCTTAACGGCTTGCCGGCCAGTTGGACCAGCTCCGTTTCAAATCCCTGTTTTTTCAGTTCAGCCAGCGCCGTGTTTAAAAGGATTGCCGTATTACCGTCTTTGCGGGCGCTGCCGTTAAATGCCGTTATTTTAAGCATATTCTCTCCTATTGATTCTGCCGCTTGGGCAAGATCTCGACCCAGTAACCGTCCGGATCCTCTATAAAATAAATACCCATGGCCTCGTTAACATAACACACGCAGTTCATCTTTCTGTGAAGTTCGTGCGCGGCCTTAAAATCATCCGTTATGAAAGCGAGGTGGGATTCGTTGTCGCCCAGGTCGTATTTTCCCTTTCTGCCCTTAAGCCAGGTAAGCTCAAGTTTATGAGGAGTTTCCCCGTCACCCAGGAACACCAGCGTAAAACTGCCGTCCTTGGCATTTATCCGTCTCGTCTCGGAAAGTCCCAGCGCGTCCTTGTAGAACTTCAGGCTTTTTGCGAGGTCCAGCACGTTGAAATTATTATGCGCAAAAACGAACTTCATTTTTCCTCCTTTTCCGCTCCGGCAACAAGATTACAAACATTACCTTTATCCGGTCAACCCAAATCCTCCGCTAATCATATATCCGCTTTGGTTAACCATCCGGTTCGCAGGGCCTGCCGGGGGCCTGGAACGCGAAATCAGTGTCGGCCACACCGTGGCCGCACTTCCGGACCGGGCCCAGTGTCGCAAGGCTACACCCAGTCGCCGCGCTGCGTAAGCGGCTCCTTCCGGTACGGTTTTGATAATCATATAGAGGTCCCCTCCCCCAGGTTGTGTAATATTACTCTGCTAGAAGAATATTGCATACCTTAAAGGAGGGGACACATATGACATTATACGCAGCAATCGACCTACATTCCAA
>Ga0247842_10000190_pt1 | contig 138651 bp, 129 predicted proteins | sample LaCruzMarch2015__3_FD_192411 | JGI IMG/M metagenome (GOLD analysis project Ga0247842, IMG submission 192411) | Freshwater microbial communities from meromictic Lake La Cruz, Castile-La Mancha, Spain - LaCruzMarch2015_19m | ecosystem: Environmental > Aquatic > Freshwater > Lake | place: Spain... | reverse complement strand
ATTTCTGAAAATCTGCTGTGAGTTATGCTGTGAGTTTCCCTTTTTATGGCCTGCGGAAAATCTCATAAACAGCCAGTCTTCAACGACTTAAAAAACAGGGAGCGGGTGAAGGGAATCGAACCCTCGTATGCAGCTTGGGAAGCTGCCGTTCTACCATTGAACTACACCCGCGAAAAGATCAATCCCACGAATTTACCCGTCGTCTGGAGTTTGTTGCGGCATTCCAAACGCCCGCTTTTTTGCGAAGGCTAGTGGTTCCGGAGGCCAGTCCATTCGTCGAGACTTTTATGGTATTATCATAGTCATCATCCATCGCGATATAATACGGCGTGTTTGTCGTCCAGGGATCAACGAAGCCACTGCCATTCGTTCCACTTTTGCCTTTCTTAGCGGCTTGAACTTCCAAAAACACGATTCCTCTGGGATTGTTGGTGCCGGTATCAATGCCCGCGAGGACATTGACTAGTACCGAGTCCACACTGGTTTTTGTAGGTAAAGGCAGCCGCCCATACTCCGTCTCATAGGCGATGACCGCCGTGGCGATCTGGGTGACATCATTCTTGGCCTGGGCCTTGCGGGCGGCATCGATCGCGCTGTTCACCGCCGGAAAAAGGAGGGACATGAGGATGCCGATGATGGCAATGACGATGAGGAGTTCGATGAGGGTGAAGGCGGATGATTTGCGCATGATGTTCGTTGGCGGGATGCGGATTTTTCTATCTGGTTTAACATGGCTCCTGCGGAGGGGACGGGCAAGCAATTTCTTGCCAAAACCGGTTTGAGAGGCGATGGATGGGGCTGTGAACAACCAGAGCCCTCGAGGCGGGAAACAAACAGGGGGGCAGTCTGCAAAGTCGGGTTCCGGAGCAAGCCGTCATTCATCGCGGAGGCGGAACCGCAGGAAAGCGGCTTCCAATCATGGCCAGGGGGCGGAAGGGAAGGAGAAGACGGTCTCCCACAGGGGGAACAGACGTCCCGCCCGTTTGGAGACTGAGCCACGCGGCCAGGCCGGAGCCACTCACGGGGGTGACGCCCATGCCCCTCGGAAAAGCCAGGATGCCAGAGGTGCCGGGAAGGCTGGCGCATCTGCGAAAGTGGCAGGCCACAGGGGGAACGGGCGTCCCGCCCGTTCGGAGAATGAGCCCCGCGGCCAGTCCGGTGCGACACACGGGCGGGACGCCCATGCCCCCCGGAAAATCCCGGAAAAGTCCGGACAGCTTCGGAATACAAAAGGAGGAATGCGGAATGCAGACCCCCTGAAGCAGGATATCCTGCGGCTGCTTGCGAGGCGACAGCTCGACAAGGCGGAAATCGCGGAAGCACTGAAGCTTGCGCCGGCACTTCGGACAAAATTGCTGGGGCTCCTGCACGACATGGAGCTTTCCGGAGAGATCGCGCGGATCCGGAAAGACCGCTACATCCTCCCGAAGGAGGCGGACCTGTTTACGGGGGTCATTCAATTTCATGCGAGCGGGGCGGCGCATGTGCTCAACGAAACCGCCGGCGAGCCGGATCTTTACATCAGCGCGGAGAATACGTTCACCGCGATGCAGGGCGACCGGGTCGTGGCTCGCGTCGCGACCGAGCGGGTGCCCGCCTGGCGTCCGGCCACAACCCCCCGCCGCGAGGGACGGGTCATCCGGATCCTGACCCGCACGAACGAGACGATCGTCGGCACGGTGCAGAAATCGAAGAACTTCTATTACCTGGTTGCCGACGATCCGAGGTTTGTTCACAACCTTTACCTGCAACCGCCGGCTCCGCCGCTCGTGGCAAACGTGGGCGACAAGGTGGTCGCACATCTCGACTCCTGGCCGTCGCGGCACGTCAATCCCGAGGGCCACATCATCGAGGTGCTCGGTCCGGCCGGGACCCCCGGGGTGGACATGCTCTCGATCATCCGGAAACACAATCTGCCCGTCGAGTTCCCGCAGGCCGTCCTGCGCGACGCGAGCAGCGTGTCGCCCGAGGTCGAACCCCGCGAAGCCGCCCGCCGCGAAGACCTGCGCGGGAAATTCACTTTCACGATCGATCCCGACGATGCGAAGGATTTCGACGATGCGATCGATGTCGAGCGGACGGCCGACGGCTGGAAGCTGGGCATCCACATCGCCGATGTCTCGCACTACGTCAGGCCAAAATCCGAACTCGACCGCGAGGCGCATGTGCGCGGGAACAGCGTCTATCTGGTGGATCGCGTGATCCCGATGCTCCCGGAAGCGCTCAGCAACGGGATCTGCAGCCTCAAGCCCGGCGTGGACCGCCTCGCGTTTTCGGTTTTTGCCGAAGTGAACAGGCAGGGGAAAATTCATTCCGTCCGGTTTGCGAAGACCGTGATCCGGAGTGTCGTGCGGATGACTTACAAGCAGGCCTTCGAAATTTTGAGCCTGCCTCCGCGCGGAGATACCCTCGCGGAACGCGTCCACACCGCCTGGGAGGTGGCCTCCCTCCTCCGCAAAAAGCGCTTCGCCGCGGGATCGCTCGACCTGGATTTTCCAGAGCTCAAAGTCTGGCTGGATGCGGCGGGCAAGCCGGTCCGTCTCGAGCGGGTGGAGAACGACATTTCCCACCAGCTCATCGAGGAGATGATGCTTCTGGCCAACGAGCTTGTCGGCCGCGAGCTGAAGCTCAAGCGACAGCCCGCCCTCTACCGGATCCATGAAAAGCCCGATGCGGAAAAGTTGATCGAATTCCGTGAGTTCGCGTCCGGGCAGGGAGTGGGTGCCGGAGACCTCACCAACCGGGCGGAGCTGCAGAAGCTGCTGGCAGGCCTGCGCGGGCAACCGCACGAATCCGCCGTGAAGGTCGCTTTGCTCAAGAGCCTCAAACGGGCACGCTACTCGCCCGATCCGGTCGGCCACTACGGGCTCGCCAAAGCCGATTACACCCATTTCACGAGCCCGATCCGCCGCTACAGCGACCTCGTCGTCCACCGCGCGCTCGAACGGCTTCTCGAACTCACAAAAACCGGACCGGACTCGCGGACGCTTGCCGCGGTCTCCGAGCATATCTCGACCACCGAACGCACGGCATCCGACGCCGAACGCGAGTCGGTGCGCCTGAAAAAACTCGAGTTTTTCCAGCTTCAGATTGCCGAGCGGACCGGGCAGACATTCCGGGCGACGATCATGGACGTGCGGAATTTCGGGATGTTCGTCGAACTTCCGGAATTCCTGCTCAGCGGACTCATCCACATCTCGTCCCTCGGGGGCGATTTCTTCGTCCCGGACCTGGCCCGGGGCCGTCTCGTCGGCCGCAGCACGAAAAAAGTCTTCCGCGTCGGCGACCAGATCGACGTGGCGGTCGCCAAGGTGGACATGTTCAAACAGCAGGTCGACTTCGCCGTGGCATAGAATTCCCTGTCCCCAGGTGGAGTCGAACCACCATCTGAGCTTTAGGAGAGCCCTGCTCTATCCAGTTGAGCTATGGGGACGTTGAGAATCAGCAACTTAACTATTTTTAACCCCGATTTTCAGTCAGAGTTAAGGCAGAAGTTAAGGATTGTGTTCCCATGTCCGCAGACGTTTACCATTGTCTGGAGCCCCTGTAAAGCATCCCTATTTCCGGGTAATTGAGCTCTTGGTCATTTGTCGTTTTTGATTTCCTCCGAGGGACTTGCGGGACCCACCCAACGATTAAAGCAAGACCATCACTGTCGTGCGCCAAATTTGTTCGAGAATAATCCAGCTGAGGATTGCGATTTTCGCGAAATACACGACGAATTTGTCGCCACGGTAGAACGCGGTATCCGCGGTGTCGTTAAAGGAGATAGCCTTTGCCCCCAGGGACTCGGGTTCCATTTCCTCGATGATGACTGGGAGCTCGGTGTCCGGCAGTCGTGCCAAATCTGCATCGGCGGCGGGTTTGAAAGGCAGGATCAAGCGGCCGAAGCCGTTTTCACGAATCCTGCGGCGGACCATCCGTGAGGACGATTCCGAAGCATTCTTCATGTGACCGTTGTCTGCATTTGCAAGCGCGTCGAGAAGCTGGCGGTTAAAAACATCAGGTGATTCAAGAGTTTCTGTGCTCATTGTATTACTCCTTGGTTAGCCTTAGACCGGGTTAGGGCTGTAGGCGGTTTCAAAGCTGACGACGTCGAGATTCACAGCAGCGCTGTTCACCCCGTTGTTGCCTGCTCCGGTGGGTCCCAAATTCAGGGCGCCACGATTGCGAGTAACATACCCCATGATCGGCACTGCCGAACCCACGGTGGTAACCTTGATGTCTCCAGTTGCCGCATCAGGCCCAACGGGCGCGCCGGGGACGAAGTCTGCTTCGTCGCCGCTGAAGAATGCGGTTTGGATTTCGAATTGACCGGTGCTTGAGAGCCCGGGCAATTTGCCAGCTTCGAGGACGTCCTCATCTTTGCCTGTGGTGACGTTCCAGTCATTGTAGGCAATATAAGGGATTCCGGACACCCAGCCCAGGATCCACTTATCGAGTCCATCTCCATCCGGATCGTGGGCCAATGAAATGACCTGACCGGACTGGATGGTGACGCCATCGGCGACAGGATACGCCTGCGTGAGGGTGAAGGGCTCATTGGGATTGAAACCCCGGAGCACTTCCACGCGAGGATTCTGACGCTTAACTGTGCCGAATCGTGGCATAGTAGTGTCCTCCTGTTTGGATGGTTTGGTTTTGACTATGCACCGTGTTTAACAACGAAATTCCAACCGTCTGGATCGCTTTCGCTCTCCTGGTTGGCGGAGTTAAACGCTGATGCAGATTTCGGAACTCCTTGACCCTGTTGAGGGGCCTCGGCCGAAAGGGTTGCAACGCGGCTGAGAAGCCTCAGGGCGTTGTTGGGATCTGCTGTGAGATCCGCGGCAATCTTTTCCCGGCCGCCAACGAGGATTTGGAGATCCTCAAGCTGGCCGAGTGCTCGGTCGATCAGAGTCGGGTCGAGCGAAAGTGTTTGGGGTTTGAGAGCAGCAACCTTCTCCAACATGACCTTGCGCTCCGCCTCGACAGCCGCAAGCTTGTCCGTCGCGGATTTCGCAACGAGCTGAAACGAGGGGCATTTCTGCGTTATAGATAATTGAGAAGGACAGATGTCTCTCTCACCAAACCAATAACAAAACGCAAACGAATGGCGCGATTCACACATTATTCGCCTTCAATCCGTCGGGAACTCGTTCGGGTTCTCTACCATGAGCGAGTTCGTCGGAAAATTCCGATGACCCAGCTTGTGAACAGCATCCTCACCGATGCTCTCAGGAATACGGAATCCTGGCGGATGTCGGAGGACTCACAAGCCTACGAAACAACCGGTCACGAGGAATCCTGACCGGATAAACCCAAACCAGCACAAAAGAGCCCGGCCATCATGGTCGGGTTTTTTTGTGCCCAAAAGCCAACCAACAGAAAGGAAAACCATGGCACTCAAACTCATTGCCAATTATTCGAAACGCCTCGGCCTGCCGGGGTATTCGAGCCACCAGTTCTCAGTCAGCGTCGAGACCGAGATCAGCAACATCAACGACGTGGCCGGCGAAAGCACCCGGCTTTATCAGACGCTCCAGCAAAGCGTGGACGACGAAATCCAGCAGACGGGCTTTGTCCCTGAGGATGGATACGGGATCAGCGGGAAAGCTGCCCGCAATGGCCACCAAAATGGTCACAGTGCTCCCCAAAACGGCAGCACCAATGGCCACACCCCCAACGGGGACGCCTGGGCCTGCTCGGACAAACAGCGGGATCTCATCCTCAAACTCGTGGACGAGCATCAACTTGACAAGGGGCAGGTCGATGACACCAGCCGGGAAATGTTCGGCGTCGGGGTCAAGGAACTCAACAAGCTTCAAGCCAGCGGTCTCATTGACCGCATCCTCGATGACAATGGCGCGCGCAAGCCTCGGCCCCGTGGCCGCTCGGTTCCGCCCCGCCGGGCCTATCAGAACGGAGGTGCCCGGTGATTGCGCTCACACCTCCGGCAAGGAAAACCGCGATCCCCGGAGACGACCTCACCAGCGTTGTCTCCGCCTCGCGCCTCAACTGCTTCCACTCCTGCCGCCTGAAGTTCTACTTCCGGTATGTGCTGGAGTTGATCAAACCCGCCACCGCCGCGCTCTTTGTGGGCAAGGCAGTCCATGCCGCGCTCCAGCAGTGGAGCACGGCACGCTGGCGGGGACAGGAGCATGGTGCCCCGGCCCTTCGCGAGCGCTTCCTCATGAACTGGATCACCGCTCAGGAGCTGGAGCCAGTCTCCTGGGATGCCGACGAAGACACCCAGCAGGAAAAAGCTTGGGGACTCGTGGACATGTATCTGCGGGACACCCCGATCCCGGCAGAGGAAAAACCCGAGGCCGTGGAAGTTCGTGTCGAAGCCGATCTGGCCCAGCACGGACTGCCAACCCTCGTGGGCATCATCGATCTCGTGCGCCCCGGCGGCCGGATCGTTGATTTCAAAACATCCGCCGCCACCCCAAATGCCGAGTTGGTCCTCCAACGGACCGAAACCCAGCTCACCGCCTATGGTCTCCTCTACAGAGCGGCCACGGGAAACCTGGAGTCCGGATTCCAGCTCCACCACTTGGTGAAAACCAAAGTGCCAAAGCTCGTGGTCAGCGAAGCCCCGGCCACGACCGACGCTCAGTTCGCAAAGCTCTTCCGTTTGATCGAGTCCTTCATGGACGGGGTCGAGCGGGAGGACTACGTGCCATCGCCGGGCTTGCAGTGCTCGTCCTGCGAGTACTTCAACGAATGCCGGGCATGGAAGGGAGGTGCGGCATGAACCGCAACTCCAAGCTCTCGCTCGCCATTCTCGTGACCGGCGTGGTCTTCGTCTCGATCTTCCTGAGTGGGTGCGGCGGCGGAGGGGGAGGCCCCATTCCCGTGGACCTCAGCCCGGTTGGAGGCGGCCTGACCTTTCTCGGTTTGGCCATCGTTCTCTCGGCCATCATTGGCCTCTTCAGCGGAGGCAACAAATAGCCATGAGAACACTCTTCGACTTGGGAGCGGTCCTGATTCCGCTCCTCTTCGTGCTCCTGTGCCTTCGAGTCGTCATCGCCTCGATTGGCCCCGTGCTCCTGCCATTGGCGGCTCTGGCGTTCATCGCCTTTGTCGCTGGCTGTGGATGAATAAACGCCGGTAAGCAACATCAACCAAAAGGCCGGGGGCACAACGCTCCCGGCCTTTTTCATTTCAACAACGAAAGAACACATGCACACAACACTCCATTACATCGATACTCGGTCCAACAAAGTTTACCGGATCGCAATCGAACCTCAGGGCGACCTCTATGTCGTCAACTTCGCCTACGGGCGCAGCGGCTCCACACTCAACACCGGAACCAAAACCTCCTGCCCGCTCTACTTCGAAGCCGCGCAAAAGATCTACGACCGCGTGATCAAGGAAAAGCTCGCCAAGGGATACGTCCTCGCGGCAGACAGCCAGACCTATGTCACCGGCAGCCGCAAGGTCACGGACATCCGTCCCCAACTCCTCAATCCCGTCGAGGACCCGGGGGCGCTCCTGGCCGATGCCGGGTTCTACCTTCAGCCAAAACATGACGGCAAACGTCTGCTCATTCACAAGCAGGGATTCGAGATCACGGGCATCAACCGCCGGGGCATCGAATGCGGGTTCCCGGAATCAATCCGGGCGGCCGCAGCCGCCTTGCCCCACAACTTCCTTCTGGATGGCGAGGCCGTGGGAGAAACCTTCCATGTCTTTGACCTGCTCGAAGCCGGCTTCCGGGACTTGCGGCACGAGCCCTACGAGAAACGCCTTGCGTGTTTGCTCAATCTCCTTGGTCAGTCCCCACCATCCGCCATCCAATGGGTGGCTACCATCCGGGGCACCGAATCCAAGACACGGGTCTTCGACCAACTCCGCACGGACAACGCGGAGGGCGTCGTCTTCAAACGCATTGCGGCACCGTATTCCCCCGGACGTCCGAACTCCGGCGGCGACCAACTCAAATTCAAGTTCGTGGAAACCGCTTCGGTAATCGTCAACGCCATCAATACCAAACGAAGCGTGGGGATCACAGTCTGGGAAAATGCCGAACTCGTTCCGGCAGGCAATGTCACGGTCCCAGCGGACCAAAGCATTCCCCGGGTCGGTGATATCATCGAGGTCCGATACCTCTATGCCATGCCCGGCAGCGGAAGCCTCTACCAACCGGTGTATCTGGGGGTGAGAGACGACATCATGCCCGCCGAGTGCACTCGCGACCAGTTCAAGTTCCGCAGGGAGGAGGTGGCGGCATGAACCTCATTGCGAAATATACAGGCGAAGCCGCCCGGAGAGAAGCGGCTGCCACCCCGCCCTTTGGAGCGGGATTCAGTGAGCAAGTCGTGGCAAAGACAGAGGTCTTGGAAATCCACGGCACTGGGGTCAGCGACCCCGGGCCCGACTACTGCGAATTCCGAGCCTTCGACGCCACCGGCAACCTCGTCGGCACCAAGAGAGTCAACGGCTACTGACCATGGCCATTCTCTCCAAATCAGGCGTCACTTCGGAGATGTCATTCCATTGCTGCGACTGCGGCGACCTCATCACCGGCCGACAGGTGATCGATGGGGAATACCTCTACATCGTCGCAGCCAACCGGGAGAACCCATCCGCATCGGTCTTCCGGTGCGAGTGCTGCCACGACGAGTGGCAGGAGAAATTCCGACCGGACTGACACCCCTCCCGGACCATCGGGATCTTTCAAGATGTGCCGGGATGGCTCCCCGGCCCGCAACCCACCATAACCCACCACAACCATGAACCTTGATACCAATCGCATTTACCTCTGCACCGATACCACCAATGCAGAGGTTCACCTGCTCCTTCCGAAAACTCTCAACTTCGAGGTCATCGAGCTCCGGCTTGATAACCCCGATCCCAGCTCAACGGACGCTGCCGAGTTCAAACTTCTCCGCGAGGAGATGAACGAACACGACTTCGACCTTCCCTAAACCAAACAACCAACCAACAAAAACCAACCGAAGCGGCCCGCCTGTCATGACGACATGCGGGCTGTTTTCGTTTCAACACAGAAAGACCAAAACTATGATCAGCATCGCAATCAGCGATTTGAAACCCGCCCTTGCGGGTCTCGCCAAAGTCGTCTCCACCAAGGCCACCCTCGAATGCCTTCGCTGCATTCGCGTGGATGCCTCACCGGAGCGAGTCACACTCACAGGAACCGACCTCGACGTGTATGCCAGGGTCCAGATCCCCGGAGCCTACACCGAAACCACCACAAGCTTCCTGCTTCCGCTGGAACGCCTGCAATCCATGGCCCGCAGGCTCCCACCCCGGGCCTTCCTGAGCTTGGAGGAGACCACGATCTCCTGCGACTTGGGAACCGGCCGGGTCAGCGAAAAAATCGAGGCCCCCAAGCTCGAGGAATTTCCGCTGGAACCGGCTTTTGAAGCCAACACCGTTCCCATGCCGGAATCCTTCCCGCGTCGCTTCGTTGAAGCCATGGGGTGTTCGTCCACGGACGCCACCCGCTATATCCTCAACGGCGTCCAGTTGGATGTCAGCGGACCTGCCGACGCCGGGCATTACCTGGTCGGCACGGACGGCCGACACCTGTTCAGCGCCAACAGCTTCACGCTGCCGCTGGCGGAGTCGATCACGATCCCCAACCACAAGCTTCTGCTGTGGCGCGGATTGGCAGAAGTCCCGTGGGCTCTTGCCGGGGAAAAGAAGAAGGACAGTGCATTTGTGAGGATTACGGCAGGGGATTGGACGCTCACGATGAAAACCATCGAAGGCACCTACCCGAACTGGCGGCAGGTCGTCCCACACTTCCGGCAGCACAACACCACGGTCTCCCTGCCAGAAGGCCACGAGTTCAGCAAAATCGCCAACGGCCTCCCCGGCGGAGACCTCAAGGACAAACCCGTGGATCTCGTCATCGAGAACAGCCAGGTCTTCCTTCAGGACAATCCCGGAGGAAGTCGCATCCTGCTCGCAGGAGCCACGGCCCAAGGCCCGAACCTCACCATCCGGGTCAACCGCGATTACCTCGTCAAGGCCTTCGACTACGGGCTCACCAACATCGGGCTCATTGATGCCATGTCGCCCCTGCACTTCACCTGCGAGGGCAGGCAGATGGTCGTCATGCCATTGCGGGTGGCGGATGTCGCCCCCCCGGCCGAACCCGAGCCACCCGCTCACGAGGAACCCAAAAACCAACCGGCTCCCCAAGAGCCACAACCCGAAAGGAAACCCATGACCGAAACAAACGGCCATCACACCAATGGGGCCACAACGCCCCACCTCAACGGAGCCCCGCGCTCCACAACGCCGGTCACCCCGGCACCGGAAAAGCCTGCCATTGAAGCCGCCATCGACAAACTCGATGCCTTCAAGGCCACCTTCCGCGAAGCCCTCGTCGGCCTCACCGAACTCACGACCCTGCTCAAGCAGGCCGTCCGTGACCAGAAAGCCGGCGAGAAGGAAATCCACCAAGTCCGCCAGACCCTGCGCTCTCTCCAGAGCGTGCGGATCTGACCGACACCGGGGCGGGGCGCAGGCACATGCTTGCGCCCCTGTCTCCGCAACCACAAAAACCAAAATGATCCACGTCATCGACGAACCGGGCACTTGGGAGGCAGACGTTCTCCCCGCTGTCCAATTCCCAGCCGCAAGACCGGCCACCAGAAACCCCATGCTTCTGCACTGCGGGGGACAGGTCATCGAGCGCGATACGCTCTTTGAAGTCCCCACCCCGCGTGCGACCGACACATGGTTCCCCCTGCCTCACCGCCACTTGGTCGAGGAAGTCGAGAACCAGCTCACGGACGCAGGGTTCAACCTGCTCTGCTCCACCCACGCGATCAGCCACGACGGCAACCGCTACTTCGGCATCATTGAGGTGTCCCCTCGAGGGGACATTGTTCAAAACGGCCACGGCTGGGTTGTCGGCCTGCGGAACAGTCACGACAAGACCTTCCCCGCTGGCATTGTCGCGGGCACAAGGGTCTTCGTTTGCGATAATCTGTCATTCTCCGGGCTCATCCAGATCCGGCGCAAACATACCCGGTTCGCCGTCCGGGATCTCCGGCAGTTGACCGCCCGGGCCGTTGGCCAACTCGGCGAGCGGCTGGTCGGCATGGAAGCCCGCATCACCGCCTACCGGAACCTGCGGCTCACGGACAGCCGCGCACACGACCTCGTCATCCGGGCAACGGACTGCCGGGCGATCACGCCGAGCCAGATCCCCGAGGTGCTCGCCCAATGGCGAAATTCCGCACATGCGGAATTTGCTCCCCGCAATGGTTGGTCGTTGTGGAACGCCTGCACCGAGGCATTCAAGTCCGTAAACCCGCACACCGCCATCGCCCGCTGCGAAGCCCTGCACGGACTCTTCGATGGCGCTGCCGGGGTCGCGCTTGCGTCATGAGCGCGCGCCCAACACCCTTTGAGCGGGCGCACTACGATAAGCTCGTGGGCAGGAAGATCCTCGGCATCCGCTGGGAGGACTTCGAGGTCCACCCGTTGGCGGTGCTGGTCCTGAGCGGAAAGGACAGTGAGGGGAGGCGGGCAGCTGCCGCCGTCATGTGCGACCCCGAGGGCAATGGTCCCGGCCATCTGGACCACTCGCTATGAGTGCCGACTACCCACGCATCCGCTCGATCCACCTGAACCGATGGGAGAGGCCGACCCGAGCCACCGTCTGGACGAAATACGGCATGGTCAAGGTCGTGTGGAAGAATGTGGCCGGAGACCGGTGCTGGTTCTCCAGCGGCACCGGGGATGCCAAGCGGGAGGCCGTTCCCGCTATCGAGCACATCGAGCAGATGTGTCAGACCATGCACTGAACAGTGCCTGGCCGGAGAAACTCACCAGCCTGCCGGGGTGGGTTTCTTTTTAGCTGGGTGTCGGGGGGCATTTTTCGCACCAGGACCCACTCTAAAGCTCAACTGCTGATGTCAGTTTGAGCGCTCTGTCTCCGTCCAACCTATTATGCCCATTTTGTTTTCATACTCCATAGCATAAGCATACACGCTACCATTATCGAATGCCACGAAATTGAGAAGCCGATCATGACGGTCGAACAATTTTCCGTCCTTCTCGGTAATACCTTTAGTGTTTTTGTAGGCAGAAACAACCCTTTCCTTAACATTCTCAGCATATGCGCGAGAACACACCTTCTGTCGCTCACGAAATGACATAGAGTCTTCAAGTGGCATGTAAACGAAGCCTACTACAGTTTCGCCTGAAAAACTGACAGTAAATCCTGATTGCCAACCGGAACACAAAACAGAAATCTCTGATAATCCGTTATCGCGTGGTTCGGGACGCTTGTTAGATTCCCCGAGTCGCTTTACTGTGTCGATAACGCTCTCACCGACTACTGGATACGGTCCTTCAAGTGCTGATAAAGTGACCGCCTCTTCAGGCGGATGTCGATTCCAAGAAAAGCCAACAACCCCAAGTAAGGCAAGAAAAAGAAATACAGCGCAGACGTAAATGAAATGTTTGGACAACGGAGGATTTCGAAGCAATGTGATTCTGGTTACAGTCTTATCCACTCGATCAAAAAAAGCGCACGCGCCTTGGGCCAACTTTTGAGGAGGAGTTAACTTTTGAAAAGCATCTGCGTCAGCATCAAGTTGCTGAGGATTGCCTTTTGCTTTAGCTAGATCATCGTTGAATTCAGAGATGTTCCGTTCTGCACTGGTATAGATCGAGCGTGCGGCTTGGCCTGCATCACCGATGAGTTTCTTGCCAGTTGCGGATTGGGGTTTTGTATCGCACAACTCGGCAACTGGTCGCCACTCTGTCATGCCTTCGCTCCAATAAAGGGTTGTCGCTAGGATGGAGCCATTCAGCCACATTGCTTTGAGTTGAGTCTCTGTAAATGGCCCCTTAGGTTCGTCGTTGTTACAAATATAGTAGTCCATAAGATAACATGCAATCCGCGTGTCGTATTGTAATAAGCCCAACAATGGAATATTTTTCTACAGCCCTCAGGTTAAACGCTACAAATAGCAAAGTGAAATACATCATATTACGACAAAGATACTTTATCTTGAGTGCTGCATTTATTCCGAGGTTTTACGCTTTGCCATTAACAAGCCTCCCGAGGCTTCGCTCAGTTCATCGCATGCCCGGAGTACTTCTGGGGTAGAATCAAACCGTGCTGCTGCATATGAAAAGGATTTGAGAAATCGCTCAGTTTCCGGTTCCATCCGAATCACCAACTGAGTCAACATGTCGTCACGTAAGGCTTGGATTTTTTTGACAGACTCTGATCCGAAACTCGAAGGCAAAGGCGCGAATGTCTTCGCCACCAATATGTCAAACTCGGCGGTTGCATGTTTTAATGCAATTACAAACTCACTGGCAGAATTTGCCTTGTCTATATTAATTCTAGTGGCAATCCTAAGACTGCTCAAGGCCACAACAGCACTGGCATACTGTTCAAGAATCTCCCGTTCACTTGGCGACAGGGTAACAGTCGATGGAATGCTTAGCACTGCATTGCGAATCTCCTGGGTCAGGCGATCTGTGCTGCCAGCTTCTTTTTGCGCGGATTCACCTTTCTCTGAGGCAAGAAGCGCTTCTGCTGTTCCGTCGGAAGAATCACCTGGGTTGACTGCTCTCATTAACTTCTGCATGGCTTGTTGAACTTCAGCATCTGAATCAAACCTTTCTAATGCAGCATAGAGCACGGCGCTAAACGTGGAGACGCCTGTTTGTGTTTTAGCCTCCGAAACGTCCGCCATTCGCTTACCGACCTCGCTCACCTTGTTTAATGATTCGGCAAACTCAGTGGGGGAGCCAGATTTCGACATCTCGATGCTGGCTATCTTTGCTCTCCAATAAATCAGTTGCTCCGCTGTCCGGTCTAGCGTTGTAGCGAATTCCCCAGCGGAGCCGGCTTGCTCGATTTTCATCTGGGCAATTACCCAGAGTCTGTTTTTTGCAATGAGCAGATTCGCAATTTCCTGAACATATTGCCGTTCGGGGGGCGTCAAGGACGGCGTCGATGGAACAGTGACCCCAGAATCAGATAATTGTGCGACCGCTGAGATAATCGCTGGTTCAGCAATGTCGGCGCTGTTCCAGCCACTGCGCATAAACTGCGGCCCGTTCCCTCCAAAACCCAACAAGACAAGGCTGGCAGCACATGCCGAGATACCAAGCAAAGCATATAGAACCGCGAGCCACCCAATGTGAATAATGCGCCATAGACCTACCGCAGGCTGAGATCGTGTAGCTGATGACTGCATATGAAGGAGAATAATCCCGGCTGCAAAAAACAAAGGACTCAACAGCCAAAAGACTACCGGCAGCCAGGCGATCGGCAACACGAGGCATGCAACACCTGCAATCAATAGCGTAATCCCGGTTACCAGTATTTTTCTGTCGCGGGGGGATGTCTGTGATCTTTCGACCTCGATCACACGCTCTTCTGGGGGGAGAGTCGCTCTCCATCGCTCCCTGATTTTTGCGAAAATATCGCAGCATTTTAGCATTACAAAGACGAATGCCCAGATCCCGGCAAAAAGAATCAGACTTCCGACTCCGAGCTTTACAAATGCTTTCGTTCTCTCCGAGGAATCCTGCTGAAGAATTATTTTCGTAATGGCTGCCAGCTCGGCATTTTGCTGTTCGATTTTTTGTGCTGCCTGACGCTGCTCCTCGGCAATCCGGTTGATCTCGTCCTCTTTCTGCTGCTTGTCGGCTTCAATTTGAGCAAGACGCTGCTTCTCGGCCTCCTTGTTTAAGCGATCCTGTTCCACCTCGGCCAGTCGTTGCTGCTCTGCCAGTGTGACTTTTTTAAGTTCTTCAAGGCGGGCAAGCCGCTGTTCCTCTTCTTTTTTTGCTTTTTGCTCCTGCTCAACCTGGGCGAGCCGTTGGGTTTCAGCCTCCTTAGCCAAACGATCCTCTTCCTGTTTTTGCTGTTCTGCGGCAATCCGATCTTCTTCGGCCTTTTTCTTTGCATCCGCTGCCGCTTGAGCCTTGCTCGCTTCCAAGCTGCGCTTCCAGAGGGTTCCCACGCTTTGCAGGAGTTTTGCATACTGGGGATATTTCGCCGCAAGCATCTCGGTTTGAGCAATCATCGCTTCAGCATCCTCGAAGGCAACCAGTGTTGATGCGACGGGAAAGGGTATATTCGCGATGATCCCGGACGACTGGATTTGCATTTGCCCTCCGCCCTTAACAGTCACATTGGACAAGTGGGCGGATGGGGCTGAGTATGTCTCATACTGGACTGCGTTGACGTAGGACGAACCGCCCGCTGTATACAACAGTAATCCTCCTCCCGCCTCTGCGGATAGAAGCCAGAAAACGGAGAGTAGCAGAGTTGCAATTAAGTGCTTCACTGGTTTTTCGATTCTTTCAAAATCTGCTCTTCCACCTTTTCTACGATCCGCCGAAACTCCGGCTGCTTCTCGCCGATCTCGTTTTGCCGGTAGGCGTCGGCGAGTTCCTGGGTGATCTCCGCCTCCTCCCGGGGCGAGAGTTTTTCATCCGGGTGCTTAAAAAGAGGGTTTTTCATACTCTTCTTCGTATTCGGGGGTTGAAGCGATTTCTCTCAGGCGAATCATCACTTTGTAGATGGTATTGTCGATGACTCCCCGGTTGACCCCGAGTTCGGCGGCGGCGGCATCTGGCGCGATGCCTTTGAGTTTTACCATCTCAAAGATCTCAAATTGCCGGAGCGGGATCTGTTCCCGCAGATCCTCGATCAGGGTGGCCAAGAGGGCCTGCTGGAATGCGCGTTCCTCCTCCGGGGATTCGTCCGGCAGGGACTCGGCCAGTTCTTCTCGGTCGGCAAGGGAGTCGTGATCCAGTGGCTTTTCCTTCCGGAGCATGTCCACGATCCGGGCATTGGTGAGGATGCGCAGGTAGGTGCGGAGACGTCCGCGCTTGGGATCGAAGCGGTCGCGTTTGAGAAAGTCCATGACCACCGTAGCGACGACATCCTCAACGGTCTCCTGCTGCGGCACGGCATTGCCAGTGTGGTGGCGGTAAATGCCCGCCGCCATCGCCATCAACGGGCCGTGATAAAGCTCCAAGAAGCGCTTCCACGATACCTGCCACCCGGCATGGTCGCCCTCATCGCGTAACCGCGAAAGCAGACTCAATGATGTATCCGGTAAAGGCATCGGAGAGAAGGATTACACCCAACGGCATACCGGGGTAAATATCGAAAAATGGTAATTGGCGAAAAGAGCGGACGTCTGGGGGGTCCGATTCGAGAAGGATCGTGGAAAGTGTGCCCTGATGTTTTTAAAGAGGAGCTCGGTAGCGGTTGGCTGGCTGCATTGGGCGATATGTTTGTCTGTGATTTCAGAGCTTCCTCCCCATTCCATCGGAGATCTGCGAGACGTTCTTCGATATCGCGGGGAACATCCAGTTGGGAGCGGCCTCCGATATGCTCTGAAAGGAACCGCTCAATGGCAATGTAAACCGCCTGTTCATCCAAGGGATCAGTGAACCCGTGACGACCGGTTGCGGAAAGAAGGTAATCGATCTCCACTCCGCTGGATCGACACGAGGTGACGAAGCGGTCCGCTTGAGTTTGGCGGACAAGAGGATCTTTTGCGCCGTGATATACCAATACCGGGGACTTGATCTGGTGGGTGAAGTTGATGGGAGACTGACTGTCCAGTCTGCGTTTGTCTGCCGGGAGAGAGGGGTTTCCCACTTTCACCGCAATATCCCCCAAAAAGGGCACCCAGTCCTCGGGGATGTCCCTTACAAAACTGGGCAGGTCGGAAGCAGCGAAAAGACTTACCCCGCATGCATACAGATCCGGGGTAAAGGCAAGACCGGCCAAGGCCGCGAACCCCCCGTAGGAGCCACCGACAATCGCAATGCGCTTGGGATCGGCAATGCCTGTTTCGATAAGCCAGGCCACTCCATCGCTGATGTCATCCTGCATGATGCCCCGCCCCCATTGAGCGTTGCCGGCATTTTGGAATTCCTTACCAAAGCCCGAAGACCCCCGGAAATTCGGCTGAAATACCGCATAACCCCGCGAGGCGAAAAACTGCACCCGTGCATCGTATCCCCAGTAATTGCGTTTGTTCGGGCCGCCGTGAGGGAAGACAACCACCGGCAAGTTGGTGCCCGCTGATCCCGGCGGCATCGTCAGATATCCGGAAATCGTTTTGCTGTCTCGTGTCTCGTAGCGGACAGGGTTCATTCGCCCGAGATTTCCCGGGGGAATTGGCGATGCACGGGAATCGAGGCGGACGAGACTTTTTGATGAGGTCTCGTAAAAGTATTCCGCATCAGGCTTGGTGTCACTCACGACAGAGAAGAGCCATTGCTTTCCGTTCCTGCTGGATTCCTGAAGGCGGATTTCCCCCTCCGGGAATAGGCCTTTGATCTCGCTGAAAATCTCCTGCAATTCAGACGAGAGCCAAACGTATTCGGATTTATCCCGGTAAAACCGGCATGCAAGGGGATTGCTTTTCTCCCGGTCAAAGACGACATCGCAGAGATCAACCTCATGGAGGGGATCTTCACCGATAACGGTTCTTTTGCCGGATTTGAGATCCAAGGCTTCGAGTCGGGTGAACTGTGCGTCATTTCCTTGATCGGTCACGACATAAACCGTGTTTCCCTCATTATCGATGGACGCGATATTCAGCGATTCGTCAGCGCGACATGTCAGCAATACCTTGGCCTTCCCCGAACTGACACCGACAAGCTCTTTCTGGGCATCAGGGAGGAACCGGATACCCACAAGCACCTTGCCATTCCGGCTCACGCTCCATACTGGAAGGGATTCCACATTGTCATGAATTCGATCGCGCAGGTCGGTTGATGGCTCCACGGCAAAGATGTCGCTGATCCCATTACCTTTTCCCGCAGAGGTCGAAACAAGAATCTCATTCGTTGTTCCTCGGGACAAAATTCCAGAAATCTGGTCGCTACCACCTTGTGGAGGCATCATTTTCACTTTGATGCCTTCCCACTCGTTCCCGGATCGAGCATCTGGAAGCAGAACACAGCCGATGCGTGTCCCCTGGTCGGGAAACCTGGAGGAGAATGCGATTCGCGAGTCATCGAGCCAAAGAAAGGAGAATACATCACCGTCATCTTTGGAGGTTACTGAAGTGGTCGTGTTCGCGAGATTTTTGGGATCACCAACGGAGAGACGATATGTCGTTCCGTCGAACTTCAAAAATGCGACCAAGCGGCCATCTGGTGAGAGACGAAAAACCTCACTGCTCTCATCGGCAAAAAATGCCGAAATCGGCAGAACATCCTGGGTGGCGACCGCAGAATCCTGGCCAGCGCACCAACATGGTGAGAATCCCAAGAATCCCCACACGGCCAACGCAAGTATTGGCTTCAGCATGTGGGGATCTTCTTGGAATGGTCTCGGTTAGTAGTCGCTGCTGCGGCCCGTTCCTTTGCAGGACAGGCAGTTTGAGTTTCCGAAGAACCCGGTTCCTTTGCAGGACAGGCAGCGCATTCCTCCGGCGTAAACAGCGACAGCGCCTCCCACAAGGGCGGCACAGGTGACAGCGACGATGATCATTTTTTTCATTTTCAGTTTTTTTTCTTGGTTGCCTCTCCTACTTCAGGATTTTCCTTGTGCGGGCTTGAGACCGGCATGAATGCGCGATGGGCGCACTCACGGCGTAGTTTGCAGCGGAAATCTTTTCAGCGGCCCGAGAGATCATGTCGGGGAACGTTGCTCCAAGGAAAATCCCAGAGCTTGGGTGCGGCGTTCTGGTAACCATCATATTTTTGAGGATCCAATGGATGTTTAGCAGTTCAAAAACGCGAGGTAAAGCCTCGTGTTGCGGCTGTTTTGTTTTCGAGACGATGCGGGGCATGCCATCGAAAAAGCCAGTGCCCTGCCGACTTCGGACACGCTTCGGCCGGAATGTGTCGGCGATGCGGGTCGGAGCGGGAATCACGCAGGAACAGATGGCGGAAAGAACGGGCCTGAGCACACGGTATTGGCAGAGCCTTGAAGCTGGGGAGTATTTCCCTCCCCTGGCCACGCTGACCCGGATCAAGTCCACCCTGAAGTGCGGCTGGGAAGACCTCTTCAAGGGGTGCGACTGAGCACTCGGGGACTTCTCATGCCGGTCCATAGGCTGCCGCCATTCTCCCATTCGGCCAGCCCATGGTGGCATAACGCCGTATCGACTATTGAGGAGCCGGCCATTGACCGCTCCCCTTGCACCGCAGGCAAGTGTTGTTACCGATCCACCCGGTTCCGTTGCAGGAGGTGCATTTCATGGCTGCAAAAGCAGCGCCAGCTATGGCGGTGAGTGCCACGGCTGTGATGATGAGTCTTTTTTTCATTGTGTGTTGTTGAAGTTGACTCCCGCTTTTCTCTGCCTTGTCACAGACGCCCGTGGCACCATGCCGCAGGCGGGGCGGTTGACCCCGATGCCGGGGATCATGGTCCCGGCAGGGAAAGCGAAGACTCGGACGGGAACCCTGCGAAATGGAGATTGTTCACACCACGGATTCGTGGGGATCGGGAAAATCTCTCGGAATATTTTCGCTATGGGTGGATTTTTTCCGATGTTGTTTTGATCGACTTGAGAAGCTTCTCGATTTCCTTGAATGTCGGATCAGTGCCACCGTCAGGCAAGGAGCCGCCCTCAAAGGCAACCTCAATTTGAAAAAGTGCCTCGACGATCGCGAAATACTGATCGTTGCGAAAACCTCTCAATTCTTCCAATTCTCCGGTGAACCGCATAATGCGATTAGCAACATCGGGAAGGACGTCAGTGGTAAAAATGGCCTGTTCCCCATATAATTGGCTCCTGGCTTCCATCTTCGCCTGGATCTCATATAATGGTTCCACCACTTTGGTCACGCTGGGGGGTGGCACTTCGGCTTTCTCCAATGCTTCCTCAAATTCTGCGTGAATTTTCGACAACCTTTTCACAACCTCCGTTAATGGCAGCGAGGGATCGGCTGAAAGTTTCTTCAATCCCGCGAGGACCTGTGACGTGGCCTTTGCGACGAGGTCCTCTTGACCTGTGATCAACTTCCTGGCCTCCTTTATAGCGTCATCCAGGCGCCGCGAATCCGCACGATACCTTTCGGGGATTTTTCCGCTTTCGGCGGGAGCGGTGGACGGTGTGGCCTCCGGTGCGGCCGGGGCCGTCTGGGTCGCATTTCTGGGCAGGAGCCCCCGTTCGGTCAGGTATCGCGCGTAATCGGGAAACTCCTGGGCGAAACCGGCGCGGAGTTTTTCGGCGAGGCCCGCCCGCGCCGGGTCGTCGTCGAGGGTGGAGGCGGCATGGATGTCCTTCTCGGCTCCATCGAAATTCCCCTGCTGGAGCCGGAGCCTGGCCCGGGCGGTGTAGTGGAGGGTGATCGGCGATGCCTCTTCGATGATGCGGCTCACCTCGGTCTCTGCTCCCGGAAGGTCGCCAAGGGCATCCCAGAGTTTCATCCGCTCGCCGAAGCTCGCCAGATCGAGCCGCTTGCCGAACAAACCGCGCTTCAACTCAGCATGGGCTTCCTCCGAGCGGTCGAGTTTATACAAGCACTGCGCCCTGAGGGTCGAGTAATAGGGGAACGTGTTTGCGACGGGGTAGGCGGTAGTGAGCTGCTTGAGCATCTCCAAGGAGGCCTGGTAGTTTTTCTCGTCGAAGTAGAGTGCGGCCAGTGAGGCGGTCGCTTTGTAGTCGGCCAGTTCCTTGTCGGTGAGGCCGCCGGGGTTGCTGGGATCTGACTTTGGGGGGGCGGCAGCGGTTGTGACCGGAGGTTTCGGGGTATCACCGAACGGCCTTTTCAGCGCGACCGTCACACCGGCCGCCAGAACCAGAGCCAGCACACCTGCCAGCAGTAGTCGTCCTTTCTTGCCAGACCCTCGCGGGCCGTCAGTCCGCCCATTCAAGGCTTGGGCCACGGCATCAAAGGTTCCGAACCGCTCGGCCGGCCGCTCGTCCACCGCCCGGCGGATGATCCGGTGAATTCGCTGCCACTCCTGTTTCTCTGGAGCAGGGAGTGAATTTTCACCCTGCGGCGGCCACCGAAATGCAGTCCGCCCCATCTTGTCCGGCGGGTTCCCGGTCAGGAGGGAATACAACGTCGTTGCCACCCCGAACATATCCGGGTGACCTCCGCTCTCCACAAACCAGCTCGGCGCGGAATAGCCGGGCGTGCCGCGCCGGGTGATGTTGTGGGAGTCCTCCCCCAGCAGGCTGATGTCCCCGAGGCAGGGCGTGCCACTGAGGAAGAGGATGTTGTCCGGCTTCACATCCCGGTGAACGAGGCCCGCGTCGGAGAGAAGCTGGAGTGCGTGGAGGATCGGGGTGATGTATCCCTTGATTTCCTCGCTCGTGAACCACATCGGCTCCTCCCGGCGGTGCTCGATCACAGCGGCCATCGTCATCGGCCTCCACGCCGCGTCCATCGGGTCAGCCGCGCCATATCCGTCAGCCAGGGGCATTATGTAAAAGAGCCCGTCGCTGCTGCGGTTCACATGCTCGATTGGCATGATCGACGGCGAACGGAGCTGACCGGCCGCCGTGCGATACCGGCAGAGGGCATCAAACTCCTTCTCTATCCGTCCCGGATCCATCGCCGGGATGAACTTCAATGCCCGGAGGTCGCCCAGCGCTTCCGACTGGCACAGCCAGACTGCCCCGAACCCACCGGAGCCGATCAGGCGGATGACGCGGTAGCCGTCGAGGGATTCACCGGGTTGGAGCATGCCCCGCTTGTAGCCCCCGCATCCCAGCTCTGCCAAGAACTCCGCAGAACATTTTCCGGCGGCACCGAGAGATTTTCCGGGCACCCGCGAATACGGGCTGATGACACGAACCAAAACACTGACCGCATGCGCCGTAATTTTCCTGGTGATTGGCGCAGCCGCGCTCTGGGACCACAATCGGGAGAAGACGGCATTTTTCTCCGACTACGTTGAGGAGTGGGGCGTTCCCCGAGGGATCGACAAGCTCGGCGGCAATGAGGTTGCGCACCGGGAAGCGAGCTGGAGGATCGTTTCGCGGCGGGGGAAAGTTCTCTCCCTGGACCATGTGGATTCCGCAGGCAATCCCCGGGACCTCGGCAATCAGGGATTCGCGGGCGGTCCCGTCTCCATGCGATATTTTTACGGGAAGTCTGGGAAACTGAGCACGGCGGAGGAATACGACACCCACGGCAAACTGTTGTGGGTGCATGAGTATTCCAATGATTTGCGTCGCGTGTGGTTCAAGGCCCCAAAGCCGGAGGGGAGCTTCGTAACATGCGGCGCGAACACCCAAGCTCAGGCGGTTGCCAACTACCCCGGAACGAAGAATTTCTACAGAAGCTCTATCGTCGGTTATGAGCTGGATCTGGATTCGCGCGGGCGTGTCCAAAAAAAGACATTCCTCAATAGCGACAAGGTGCCCACCCACGATGCGGAGGGAGTGGCGGGGATCCGGTGCGAATACGATCCCGCAGGGCATCTGGCGAAATTGTCGTTCCTTGGAACCGACGGCCAGCCAACGGCGGTCCGGTGTGGGGTTTCAAGCGTAGCCTGCACCTACGACTCCAAGGGCCGACGAATCTCTGTCGAATGGCGGAACGAAAAAGGGGACCTCATCCCAAATGCGAGTGGCGTAGCCCGGCATACCCGCCGCTTTGACCGGTGGGGCAATCCCATCAAAAGGAACAACCTCTGTCCCGATGGAAAACCGTATCTGAATGGTGACGGCTACGCGGGCGCGAAATCTGCGTTTGACGACGTTGGGAACCGGGTCAGCACGACATTTCTCGGCACGGATGGAAAGCCGTGTGTAATGGCTGACGGTTACGCAGGCTGGCAGACGAAGTTTGACGGACACGGAAATCAAATTGAAACCACCTACCTCGGTGTGGATGGCAAACCGTGCTTGAACAAGGAAGGAGTGGCGGGCGAGAGGTCGAAATTCGATGAGCATGGCCACGAAGTCGAAACGGCCTACTTCGGCACTGATGGAAAGCCCTGTCTGAGCAGCGCTGGCCATGCAGGCTGGCGGGCACAATTTAACGTGTCCGGAAATCGTGCTGAAACGACCTACTTCGGCATCGATGGCAAACCCTGCCTGAGCACTGATGGCACAGCGGGCAGCAGGGTGATTTTCGATGAGCGTGGCCGTGATGCCGGATGGATCAACTTGGGGATGGATGGCAAGCCGTGTTTAAGCAAGGACGGCCACGCGGGCATGAGAGCGAAGATCGACGAACGCGGAAACTACGTCGAGATGGTGAAGGTTGGCGTGGACGGGACCCCCTGTCTGGGCACGGATGGCTACGCGGGTTGGAAAGCGGTCTTCGACGAGTGGGGGCATCAAACCGAGCAGACCTATTTCGGAGTCGATGGCGAACCGTGCCTGACCAAAGGAGAAAACGGGCTCGCCCGGTGGAAAGTGAAGTTTGACGAACATGGCAACCGGGCCGAAATGTTGTCGCTGGGGACAAAAGGCGAGGTGTTGTCCAACATTCGCTATCTTGCCAACGGCGAGGTGGAAAATATCAAACCCCTGCAACCATGAAATCACGCATCACCAAGCAGCCCGAAATCACCCTCATTTCCCCGGAGGGCAAACCCGTCCGCATATCCGAATACTTCGAGTGCCCGGAGGTGGTCATCATCGGGAAGAATGGGGTCTCCTTCGACGGGTGGGTATTCCGAACCGACGGCGAAATTGTTGAATCAGATCTCGCGTGGCTGGTCCACCAAATCGCGACTATCCAAAAGGCGCAGGGGAGAGAGCGGGCAGAATCGCTTGTCACTGCCCTCGAAAGACTCATCCGCACGCCAGGAGGCAGGGCAGGCTGCCATACACTCAACCGGCATTGAAATGTGCAAGTCGCCGCCATTTTTTACCTACCCCACGATCCCGGCTACTCGTTTGGGGTGCTGTTCTCGCGGTCGCGGCGCTGACCAGCCTTCCACTTCTTCGCCAGAACGATCTTCTGTGCCCGGCTCAGAGATTTCACGGAGTATTCCAGACGGGAAGCGGCTGACCGGCTATCCGCTGCCGTGAAGGCAACCAGTTTGGCAGGCCGGTGGGCTCGGACATACGCGGACCCCTTGCCGGAGTTGTGAACCTTGAGCCGCCGCTGAACGTCGGTCGTGATCCCGGTGTAGAGGCAGCCGTTCGAGCACCGGAGCATGTAAACGAACCACGGCTTGGGGAGTGCCTTGGGCATGGAAAGAGTCTCTACGGCATCCACCGGGTCCAAATCCGTGGCACCGGCTCCGGTCTGCGGAACAGGCTTCGCAGAAATGCAAAGAGAGCTTTCATGCGGAAAGGTTCGCCACTTCCGGGGAAGGTGGCAAGCGAAGGAAAGTGATTTAAGCCACCGGTTCGTGCAAACGCTCAGGGATGGCCACCCATCTGCCAGGCCTTGATCGCCTCGACCGGGTGGATGAGCATGATGACGTTGAGGGTGAGGTTGTCCCGCACCCAGAGCGCACAGCCAACCTCCATCGCGACGAAGAGCGCCACGCTCGCCCAAAGCGGGAGCCGCCATGCCAGAAAGAACCCGAGGCACATCATCAGAATATCGCTCAGGGAATTGAGGATGCTGTCGCCCGAATACCCGAGGGCCATTGTTGCCTCGCGGTAGCGGTTGATGATGATCGGCGAGTTTTCGAGCATTTCCCATCCCGCCTCCACCAGCACGGCTATCAGGAAACGGAACCGGATCGGCACGCGCCGGGCAAAGAGCCAAAGCAGGCCGAAAAACAAGAGCCCATGGCCAATGTGGGAGAAGGAGTAGGCATCCAACAGGCGCTGGGAACATTCGCTGCTCCAGATGTCGCCCTCCCAGAGACCTGGCTTGCCATCAGGCCCGAAAAGCGAGCGCCCCATCCACCACTCGAAACCGGCCGTGACGCCAAGGACCGCCGCAAATCCCCAAATAATCGTGGAACGCCTCCTCAAGTTTTCTCTCATAGTGCGGGAAAGCTTTATGGGGGAGCGACTCACGCCGCAAATGTCCGCAGGGTCTCCCAGAGGCGGGCGTGGTCGAGGAGGATGTCTTTGAGGCCCTGCCGGACGGTGGGGGAGTTGAGGGCCTGGGTGCTCATCTGGGTGTGGGCGTCGAGGGCGGACATGATGGCGCTCAGGAGTTCGGAGTTGAGGTCCGGGGAATTGGCGAACTGCTCGCGGCTGTTGTTCGCGGCCTGCTGCTGGAGCTTCGGGGATTCCAGGAGTTTGCCCATGATGACCTTGTTGACGTAAACGAGCTTGTCCTGGTCGGTGAGTTCGCCTTCGAACAGGTCGTTGACCTTTTCGATGATCGCGCTGAGGTAGGCGGTCTCTTTTTCCTGCACCCGGCCGCTGCCGGTTTCGGTGATCGGGTCGAGCTTCGGCGTGTCGCCAGCGCCGAGAGGCATCGGTCGCTTGCCAAGGTTTTTCAGGTTGTGGTGGGTGAGCACGACCTTCGAGAGGTCGATGCCCTCGCGTTCGCGGCCGAATTCCAGCAGCGGGATCAGGACCCTGAAAAAGATCGAGCGCTTCTCGACCGCGGTGTTGCCGTAGTCGAAGATCTGGGAGAGGAACGTGTAAAGCCGCACGTAGGCACCCATGTCCCCCTTGAAGAGGATCAGCGCATTCAGCTCGTCCTGGGCGGCTTTGGCGGCGTCAGCGTCCTCCTTGGCTTTGGCCACCTTCAGGGCCTCCTGTGCCGCCTTGTAGCGCTTCATCAGGCGGTCCACGACCGGTGTCAGTGCGGCCACGAGGTCGCCCTGCTTCGATTTCGGATCCAGCTCCACCGCCACGACGCGATCCACCTCGAAGTCATCGTAGTGCCCGGCGGCGTCGAGCTTGGCGCGGAGGTTGAAAACGAGATTCGGGTCGGTCGTATTCGCAAGCTCGGCCGTGGTGTAGTAGGACTTGAACGCGGCGAGGACGTCCGCCGTGTCGTTGACGAAGTCCAGCACATACGTCGTGTCCTTGCCGGGGTGGGCGCGGTTGAGGCGGGAGAGGGTCTGCACGGCCTGGATCCCCGCCAGCCGCTTGTCCACATACATGCCGCACAGAAGCGGTTGGTCGAAGCCGGTCTGAAATTTGTTTGCGACGAGCAGGATTTGGTATTCCTCGCCCTTGAACGCCTCGCGGATGTCGCGGCCTTTCAGGTTCGGGTTCAACGTCTCGCTGTTCTCGGTAAAGGCGTCGGGGCCGGAGGCTTTGTCGTTCACCTCGCCGGAGAACGCCACGAGCGTCCGCATGGGATAGCCACGGCTCTTGATGTATTTGTCGATGGCCAGTTGCCAGCGCACGGCCTCGACCCGGCTGGCCACGACGACCATCGCCTTGGCCTTCCCGGCCAGGAGCGGGGCCACGAACTGCCGGTAGTGCTCGACCACGATTTGGACCTTCTGGGCGATATTGTAGGGGTGGAGCCGCACCCAGCCCATGATCCCCTTCATGGCAGCGCTGCGCTCGACGGTCTTCTCGTCGTATTCGCGGCCCTCGTGCGCCAGCTTGAACGCCAGCTTGTAGGGCGTGTAGTTTTCCAGCACGTCGAGGATGAACCCCTCCTCGATAGCCTGTCGCATCGAATAAACATGGAACGGGGCCGGGATATTGGTGGGACCTGCGGCGCGTGACGGGTCGGGGCGCGTGCCGAAAAGCTCCAGCGTCTTTGTCTTCGGCGTGGCCGTGAACGCGATGAACGTGATCCCGGTATCCGCCGCCCGCGCGGACATCTGGGCCGCCAGGATGTCTTCCGTGCTCACCTCGCCGCCGTCGCCGAGCTCCAGGATTTCCTCGGGCGAAAGCACTGCCTTCAATTTGGCCGCCGCCTCACCGCTCTGAGAACTATGCGCCTCGTCCGCGATCACGGCGAACCGCTTGCCCTGCGTGGCCGCCAGCTTGCGCACGGCTTCGAGCGCGAACGGAAATGTCTGGATCGTGCAGACAACGATCTTTTTGTCGCCGGAGAGCGCTGCCGCCAGCTCCGCGCTTTTGCTGCCGTCGCTGCCCTTGATCGTGGCCACGACCCCGCTCGTGCGCTCGAAGTCGAAGATGGCCTCCGAGAGCTGCGAGTCGATCACGGTGCGATCCGAGACCACGAGCACGGTATCGAACACCTTCTTGTTTTCGGCATCGTGCAGGTCGGCGAGGAAGTGGGCCGTCCACGCGATGGAGTTCGTTTTCCCCGAGCCGGCCGAGTGCTGGACCAGGTATTTTCCGCCTGCACCTTCCGCCAGGACGGCGTCCAGGATCTCGCGCGTCACGTCAAGCTGGTGGTATCGGGGGAAAATAATTTGGGTAATCTGCTTTTTCTTGTCCCGCCGGGCGATGAGGTAGCGGCCGAGGATGTCCAGCCAGCTTTCGCGTGCCCAGACCTCCTGCCAGAGATATGCCGTGCGGTGCCCTCCCGCCGGGTTCGCGGGATTGCCCGCCGCGCCGTTGTCACCCTGGTTGAATGGCAGAAACTCCGTCGCCGGACCGGCCAGCTTCGTGACCATGCGGACCTCGGCGTTGCTCACCGCGAAGTGCACGAGCGCCCCGTTGGGAAACGACAGCAGCGGCTCGGGGGCCTTGCCTTTGGGATGCGGATGGCGGTCGAAGCGATACTGGTCAACGGCATCGCCGATGCTCTGGGTGAAGTCGGTCTTCAGCTCGACCGTGGTCACGGGCACGCCGTTGAGGAAGAGCACGAGGTCGATGCAGTTTTCGTTGTGCTGGGAATACCGGACCTGGCGCACCACCCGGAGGCGGTTCGCGGCGTAGCGTGAGAGAATCTCCGGGTTGATGCCCAGCGCGGGCTTGAATTGCGCGAGCTTGAGCGGCTGGCGCAGCCCGAGGATCTCGATGCCCTGCCGGAGCACGTCAAGCGTGCCGCGCTGGTCGATCTGCTCCCGCAGGCGGGCGAGCAGGGTGTCACCGGCGTTGGTGCCGTGGTTCTTGGTCAGTGCCTCCCACTCCTTCAGCTGCGTCTCCTGCACCCAGGCCAGCACGTCCGCCGGGAACAGTGCCCGCGCGCGGTCGTAGCACGCCGCATCGCCCTCGGCATATAGCCAGCCTTTGGCAGCGAGGTGCTCGCAGATCTCGTCCTCGAAGTGGATTTCTTTGTGCTGGCTCATGGGGATTTCTTGCCTTTGATCGCCTTCTTCGCCTTCGACTCCAGCCGCCTGATGCTCTCCGCTGTGGGCAGATGCTCGGGCATGGTGCCGCCGAGTTCCTTGATGGTCTGGCGGACTTTGGCACCGACCTCGCGGTGGGCTTGGTTGGCCTTCGCTTTGCCGACAATTTTTTCCCGGCGCAGTTTTTCCTCCGCCTGCGTGGCACGGAAGAGATTCGCCGCCAGCTCGGTGCTGCCCATGTGGTCGAGGATTTGCTCCCCCTTTTTCAAGCCTTTGCGGGCGTGGATGTCCTGTGCCCCGAGTCCGCCGTAGAGGCCAATATATCCGTGGTTCTGGAAAATAGCGTAGTCGCGTGGCTCAATGACGCCCGCTCCCTTGGCCGCGTCGGCCAACTGGCTGTTGTGCATTCTCAGCTCCGAGCGGATCGTGAGGCGACGTTGATCTTCGATCTCCTGGTCGCTCAGCTCCTGCCGCCGGGTCTGAATGGCGAAATAGGTCTGGCCGACAGCGACGATTTCCTTGGCGGGATCGGCGTTCTGGATGACGAGGTAGCAGGCGTAGCGCGACATCATCACGGTCTTGAGTGGGCGCTGCGCTCCGCTGCCGATCCCGACCATATCGGTGATATCAACGAAATGGTCCTCCACCCGCTGCCCGCTGTTGAAACACGCCGTTCTTGCCTTGGCGATGACGGCTTCAAAATTCCGGTAATCGTTGTAGCCAAGCACGCGGGCAAAATCACGGCTGGACCAAAACTCGTTGCCCGCCGGGTTCGTCCGGCGGATTTGCTCAAAGGGTGTGATTTCGTGGCTCATAAATTTCAACCCATGTTGGCAGCTCGCGTTCGATCTCCTCGATGGGGATGCGCTGGCCGCTCTCGATCTCCGCGAGACCCTTCCTCACCCCTGCCACAAACTCGATCTTCCGGGCGGCTTCCCGGATCATCGCGTCTTTGGCGATTGGCTTGCTGCTCATGCCGGAACGCTGCCTCCCGGTTCGCGAACATTCAAGGACGGATCGCGCACGTCAATCTGCCCGGTGACGGCGGCGGAGATCAGCGCGGTCCGGCGCTCTTGCAGCAGGTCGATGGCGCGTTGGGCTTCGGCGGTGAGGGCGTCGAGTTCGGCGGTTTCATTCTTGAGGGCCGCAACAATGGCTGCTTGCTCATCGGTCGATGGGATTGCAACCATGACGGAGTTAAGATGAGTGGGGCCAAAATTCGGCTGACAGGAACCGGTCATCGCGAGTCCGAGTTGTTCGCGGACCGTGTCGGATTGGAGAAGTAATGCGATGTAATCGCGGTTGAGAGGAGCGTCCTTCGACTGGTTGAGCCGAATGGTGCTCGTGTTGAGGATTACGTCTTCCTCGCCTTCGTAGATCGCAACTTTCCCCCAAGAGTTTCCCGAACTTGAAAGTAGCACGTCTCCATGCTGCACGGTGAAATGTCGGTAGCTTGAATTGTATTCCTCGGTTGAAATGAACTTTTCGAGGCGCGTGAAGTCGATACCTGTCTCGGTAATGTTTGTGACGCAAATCACCCGAGTGCCTTCGTCGGTGAACTGCCAATTTCGGAGCCCAGGTCCTTCCTGCATGAACACAGCACGACCGAGTTTGATCACGGTCCACGTCTGAGGCACGTCGCCAAGCCAATCGATGCCGGAGGGCTTCATGGGGGCGCGGGGGTTGAGGCCCTTGGTGACGGCGTGGGAGATGACGGCTTGGCGTTTTTCTTTCAGCAGTTCCATCAGTCGCCGCTGCTCCGCCACCAGATCGTCAATCTTCGCCGTCTCCCGGTCCAGGAACTTGGCGATGGCGGTCTGCTCGGGAAGGGGCGGCATCCCGAGCAGGATGTTGCGCATCTCCGAGTAGTTCGTGCTCCACAGGTCGGCGACTATGCCTTTGCCGTTGCGATAGAACTCTTCTTGGAAGGGCTGCGACCGGAGCAGGTGATGAATGAAGGGGGTATGAACGTGCTCTTGCGGACACAAGACAGTGCAGATCAGAGAAACAGAGCCGTCGAGGTCTGATGCGCCGGAAGAGCCTTTCCGATCGGAGCGACTGTTGATGACAAAATCGCCACTGCACACCCGCTTACGGTTGTCACCGTCGTCCGTCTTCGCGGCCGTGTCGAGCTGTGGGACAATTCCGTTTTTTGTGACGGAGAGTGCTGGGTAATCCTTATCACTGACCTTTTCCCGCCGCTCTTTGAAGTAGTAGCCGATGCGCTTCACCTCCCACCCCTCCGGCACATCGCCCAGCCACTCCACGCCGCTGGGTTTGTATTTCGGGTAGCGGGGGAAGCTCATGGGGTGGCGCGGTGGCCCCAAGCCATTTGTGCAATGAAGCGTTGCACGATTGTGGCGACCTTGCTTTCAGGGTGCTGTAAATAGTGCCACGGCCTGTGGCACTTCTTCTGAAACAGATCGGCCTCGTAGCTCATGGGGTGTCCGTGCGGGCGCGTTCTTCGGCGATCTGGAGGGTGAGCTCGAGTTCGCGGCGGAGTTCTTCGCGGTCCGGCAGGTAGAGCTGGTATTTCTGGACGAAGAGCTGGCTGTTCATCTGGTAGGTCGCGTATTCGACGAGCAGCTCGTCCTTGTGGCGGGTGAGGATGATGCCGATGGGCGGGTTGTCGCCCTCGGAGTTTTCCTCCGTCGCGAAGTAGCCGAGGTAGAGGTTCATCTGGCCGATGTCGTGGTGCTGCACCTCGTTCATCTTGAGATCGATGAGAACGAAGCAGCGCAGGATGCGGTGGTAGAAAACGAGATCCACCCGGTAGTGGGTGTTGTTGAGGGTGACGCGGTATTGCCTGCCGACGAAGGTGAACCCTTTGCCGAGTTCCAGCAGGAAGGGCTGGAGGTGGTCGCAGAGGAGGGTCTCCAGGTCGGTCTCGGAGACCGCGTGCGGCTCCGGGATTTTCAGAAACTCGAAAACAAAGGGATCCCGGAGGATATCGCCGGGCTGGGAGATGATCTGGCCTTGCGAGGCAAGCTGGAGGATGGCGTCCTTGTCTTTCCCGGCGGCAAGACGGAGGAAGAGCGAGGATTTTTTCTGGCGCTGAAGCTCGGGGACGGACCACTTCTCGCGGATGGCCTGCTGCTCGTAAAAGCTGCGTTCCAGCTCGTCGTCAAGCTTCAGGAGCTCGACAAAGTGCGACCAGCTCAAAAGGTGCGAAGCCTTCGCACCTTTTGGATATGCGAGGTAGAACTGCCGGATACGGATGACGTTGCTGCGACTGAACCCCTTCCCGTGCCGGAAGGTGAGATCGCGGCTGAGGCTGCTCAAAAGGCCCTTGCCGTAGTCCGCCCGGACTTTGCCGCCCTGCTCGAACTCGACGATGTCATGGCCGATTTGCCAATAGGTCTCGGTGATGTGGACGTTGACGGCCTGGCTGGCCCGGAGCTGACCCGTGGTATAAACGTCAGAGATACGGCCCAGCAGCCGCTGGTAATCGGAATCGGTGGTCAGTTCGGCGCTCATTTCGTCAGGCCCCCGATCATGGTGAGGATGCGGTCGGTGACGCCCTTCAGTTCGGCGTCGATCTCAGCCAGCGGGCGCGGGGGTTGGAAGACGTAGAAGTGGCGGTTGAACGGGATCTCGTAGCCGACCTTGGTCTTCTCGTGGTCGATCCAGGCGTCGGGCGCATGCGGCAGAACCTCGCGTTTGAAATACGTGTCCACGTCCTCGGCGAGCGGGACGTTCTCGGTGTCGCGCAGGCTGGCATCCGGCACGGGCTTGCCCTTCCCCTTGCCTTTGGTGCCGAGGACGATCTTGCCCTTGGCATCGCGCTCCGGGCGCTCGACGGTGATCGTGCGATACCCAAAGTCCTCGTTCTTGAAAATCCGGCTGATGGGGGTCTTCGACCCTTCTGTTTTGCCGTCGCGGGTGGCCTCGCGGAAATTCCCGAACAGCTTGGTGATGTCCTCGATGTGTTCGGGGCTGAGTTCCTTGCGTTTGCTGCCGAGGCTTTTCCGCATCTTCTGCCAGAACCCGCTGGCGTCGATGAGCTGGACCTTGCCCTTGCGGGCCTTGGACTTCCGGTTGCTGACGATCCAGACGTAGGTGGAGATGCCGGTGTTGTAGAACATGTCGGTCGGCAGCGCGATGATCGCCTCGACGAGGTCGTTCTCCAGGACGTAGCGGCGGATCTCGCTCTCGCCGCTGCCCGCGCCGCCGGTGAAGAGCGGGGAGCCATTAAGCACGATGCCGAACCGGCTGCCGCCATCGGCCGCCGGGCGCATCTTGGAAATCAGATGCAGCAGGAACAGCAGGGACCCGTCGCTCACGCGGGGCAGGCCGGGACCGAAGCGGCCGTTGAAGCCCATCTGCTCGAACTCTCGGCGGATGATCGCCTCGATCTTCTTCCACTCAACGCCGAAGGGCGGGTTCGAGAGCATGTAATCGAAGAGTTTCCCCAGCAGGCCGTCGGCGGAGAGCGTGTTGCCGAAGATGATGTTCGCGATGTCCTGGCCCTTGATGAGCATGTCCGCCTTGCAGATCGCGTAGGACTCGGGGTTGAGCTCCTGCCCATACATGACGATCCGTGCATCGGGGTTCAGGCTGAAAATGTGCTCGCCGCCCACGCTCAGCATGCCGCCCGTGCCCACTGTGGGGTCGTAGAGGCTGCGCACGACGCCGGCCTTGGTGAGGGCGTCGTCGTCCTCGATGAAGAGGAGGTTGACCATGAGCCGGATGGCATCGCGCGGCGTGAAGTGCTCCCCGGCAGTCTCGTTGGAGATTTCCGCGAACTTGCGGATCAGCTCCTCGAAGACGGCCCCCATCTGGGCGTTGCTCACGGCATCCGGGTGGAGGTCGATGTTGGCGAACTTTTCCGTGATCTGGTAGAGGAGCCCGGCGCGGTCGAGCCGGTCGAGCTGGGTGTGAAAGTCGAATTTCTCGAAGATGTCGCGCACGGCCGGCGAGAAGGCCTGCATGTAGGCCCGGAGGTTCTCGCCGATGTGGTCCTGGTCGCCCATGAGCTTCTTCATGTCCAGCGGCGAGGTGTTGTAGAAGTGCTGGGCGGCCTTCCGCAGAAGGAAGGGCTCGGGGTTCAGCCCGGCCTTCTCGCGCTTGGCCAACTCGGCGAGCACGTCCGCCTTGGTGGCCTCCAGCACGCAGTCCAGGCGGCGCAGGACCGTGAACGGCAGGATGACCTTGCCGTAGTCTGACTGCTTGTAGTCGCCCCGGAGAAGATCAGCGACGGACCAGATGAAGGAGGAGAGGTTGGACATTTTAAAAATGGGCGTTCAGGCAAACCGGTCGTGGATCATGGGCAGCATCCCGGAAAAATGCACGTCCGCAGTGGCCGTGGCGAGCAGGTAAAAACAGCGGTGAGATCCAATAGGCATGCTCATACAAGGCTTCATCTCTATCAGGCAGAAAAGACAAAGACTGTCCTACCCACATTTTTTTCAGATCCGCGCGCCAGCGCACACGACGTCCGCTCATGACGGGACCGTCGCGGGAACCGGCTGCTGCTGCCACATCTTTTCACACCGGTAGGCGTAGAATCCCGGAGGCATCTGGCGGACCCGAAACTCCGGCGGCCAGTCGATCCAGTCGCCACCGTGACCGTGGCGTAAATGGAGCCGCTGGCCGTTCCGCCAGGCGTTCGAACCGAGCTGCTTCAAGAAGAAGCTCACCCCGGTTTTTTCGCACTGGCGTTTCAGATCCTCTGCCCAGGCGAGATCAAACGGCTTCGCCCCATCCCCGGACTGGCCGCCGACAATGCACCAATCGACACCCACCAAAGGAAGCTCAACGCGATCCCAAAGCGGCTCGACGCTCAGGCCTTTGAACCGGGACGGGACTTTCTGCAAAGCCTCCGCCCGCCACACGGTTGCCGGTCCGGTCACCGTCGTCATGGCGACCAGGTTGTCCGGCCAGCTCCGGCCCAGATCACACAGCCAACGTCCGAACTCCGCCATCCGTTTCGGATGCTTCGACAACCAGAGCCAGAGATGACGCTGACCGGCAGCGCCGGTGACATTGCCGATGATCTCCGACTCCAGATACTCGAAATCAACCTCCGGGCTGAGCGCGTCGCCCATGTCCGACACGAAAATCAGACGCGGCAGGAAGTCGAGCCACGGCTTCGACTTCCGTATCATCCCGAAAAGATCCGGCCACCCCGCCGCCGCTGCCATCCTGCCGGGGAACTTGGTGACTTTCTCAAATTGGGGTGCGTAGCCGGTGTTCGCCTTCTTCGACGGTCGCGTGACGTCACCGGAGTATTTCAGGTGGAGCTGGTGCGCGTAACAAATCAGATGCTCCTTCAAGACCGTCTCATAAGCCACGGCCATCCTGCCAACCCCGCCGGCAACCGGGCTTGCCGCAACGAGGGCGGCGACCTTCTCCGAGGTCTCGCGGTAAAGTTGGGCAATCTCCGAAGAATTACGATACCGCAATTCCTCCTGAACAGCCTTCTCGATGACATTTTTGTCCGAGCCCGGAAACTGTCCCTGGAAAAATGCCACCGCAATACCGGCGAGCTGCTTCGGCGTGGGACGCAGTTCGCAGGCGACCGAGCAACCCGTGCTCGGGTTTGCGGTGTCATCGCACCATTGGATTTTGGTGTCCTGTCCCATTACGGCGCTGACGGTGGCGATGGACTGGCCGGAGGCTTCTCCAAATGCCCCTGCAGATCCCGAAACAAGGCAAGGATCGCCTCGACCTCCCCCGCCATCTCCGTGACTTCCGCGAGTGGCATCTCACCGGCGAGCAAACGCGGCTTCGCGTGTTCAAGGAAAAGCCGCAATGCCCGAAACCGGCTCACGAAGTCCGCCGGTGCCAGCGCCGTATCCCTGTCCAACACCGGGGCAGCCGCCTTTTTGCGGCCACCCTTGCCTGGCTCCTTCATGATTCCAACCGCGAGAAACGCTTGCCGAACGGTCTTGATTTGATCGAAATTACGGACGTCCGCAATTCCACTTGCTAACCGCATGTATCTATTGGCCCGGTCCTGCGCCAAATCCGGAACATGCTGCCGCAACCAATCGCCCCACTGCCCGTGACCACACCGCCGCTTGGCCTCGTTGAGGGCATGCCCCGCCCTCAACGCCAACTCAAGCGCTGCTCGTGCTGCGTTCGATGCCGCTGCGGCCATGCCTACAGCGCTCTTGTGCCAGGTGGCGATCATTTCGCAGAGTTGAGCATCGTCCAGCGTCGAAAAGTCGAGATGCTGAGGTGCGGTATTCCCAACGGATACTATCTCAGTCGCTCGATTATTTCGATCATCGGGAGCAGATAACTGTGCTTCCATTATTCGTCCACCCCAGTTGTCGGTTTCTCATGATTCCGAGTAAAGATTCCCAAACTTGTCGGAATCGGAATCTCCAGGGCAATGTCTTTGGCATACTCCCGTTTCAAGATTGTTCGAATCCACGGACGGCTGTATCCGTATTCAGTTTGGAATTTCGAAATTAGCCCATCACGCTCCCACTCATCGGCTGCATCGAACCTCTCCCGCATCTTTTGGACATTTTGATTTTTCTGAGGCTTGGTGATTTTAACCTGCTCTCGATTACGCACCCATCGTGTAATCTGTAAAACGATGTCGGTGTCTTCCACATCCGGCAACAGATGCTCCTTTTTTCTCTTTAAGTTTTCGATGGCATAAACGCCCGTGTCGAGAAACTCTGCAATCGCTCCTGGTCCACCTCGCACATGCCCATATTTCTTAAGCAACTTTAGTGCAAGGTGACGTTTTTCGCCTTTGACCTTCGTGCGGTAATGCGTATCTCCCCGCGGCGTGGCCTCGGGATGGGTGGTGTGTCCATTACGCTCCTCCGTGGCAGTCCTTTGGCACAACATCATGAAGGCTATGTTTTCTTCTTGTGTGCCGAAGGCGAGGTGCCGCGGATTGATACAGGCTGGGTTGTTGCAAAGGTGCATCCCGACCTCATTCAACTTTGGATCCGGATACCGTCTCGGAAACCGATTGTTTATCAGAATGAGAACAACAACGTGGGCATGATAGTCTTTTCCACCAACCCTGATTTTATCGTAGGTATTTTTCGATTCAATAATCTCTCCAGTCGAAGGGTCACAAGCATCGCTCCTCACCAAACAATCGCGTTCTTTTGTGCCGCTGTATCTGTTCGCAACAACGACCGGGAACACTCGCACCAACGCTTCCAGCCTCCAGGCGGGTGTGGGACATAAACAGCCTGCCTCGTGTTCATTTGCAATTTCATGATTTGTTGAATCATTGCTATCCTCAATGCTGTTGCAGTGCTCCGCATGTGGCGCGGCACCTGATTGTTGTGCTATCGCGTTCATTCGGTGGTCCCTCCTGTGACTTTGGATATCACGTGATTACCGGTCACCTCGTGTGACTCGATGAAGGACAGAATTGACGCCAAATTAAAGAGTCTGGTTCCCTTCGTCTGGCCGGGTTCCCTGATTGAAGCGCTTTTGAAATGGCCCTGTGCCGCACCCTCGTATAATTTCGAACGTGAGAGGCCCGTGAAAAACTCCATTCCACGTTTGGGTGCTTTGACCCAGACAGGTAGTGGACCTACACGCTCGCTCAACAATTCTGCGACGTGCGGTGATATTTTTTTGTGTCGGTGATCCCCGGCGGATGAAGACCGGGCTGCTCGTGAGGGCGAAGCCTCGTGGTTAATTTTATTCACGCCCCAAATTCAGGGGTGATTTCGAGCGGTCAAAAGTGCGACACGAAGATTGCAATGAGTGTCGCAGTTTTACATGTAGAGCTCGGCTTTACCGGGATTTGCGGATTGGCTCCCAAGCACGCCCAGAGGTTCCAAGGCGCAAAATGCCTTTTAGCTGATACGCCCGGCACTCCACTTTCCGGTTTCGCCATAGGCTGCTGGCGGAGGAACGCCATCCATGTTGCTAACATAGGCGGCAAAAACAAACCCGTCAAAACGAAGTCGGTCGGGCTTAGTTTGTTTTGTCAACACGATGCTTCGAATCGGTTTTCTCAGGTTCCGTTTGAGTTTGAGCCTCAGCAATGTCTGCCGCAAACTCCCCGCGTTGGCAAAAACTCCTGCGGTCAGCAGTCGGATCGCCTGTTTTAAAGCCGGATCCTTCATCAGCCAAAGCGGAAAGTCGGGATTGGTCCAATTTCGAACTGTTTCCCGTTTATAGGCAAGTTCTGGAAGGCTTTTGTCTCCGCACTGGCGAACCGGAGCGGCGGGACGCTCAAACTTTCCCGCCAACTGATGGAAGAAGCATGAATCCCCTTCCATCAATGCCTCATCAAGGATGCTTGCATTTCCTTGAAGTAATTCTGGGGCAGATCGAAGCCATTCCACCTGGTGAAGCAGAAAACGATTCGGAAGCTTCTTTTTGTATTTGTGATAATCCTCACCAAATACGAACTGAAGAGCCAACTCAGCACCTCTCTTCAGCCTCATGGTTTCCTGTTCGTGAAAGCGAACAGTGAAATAGTTTGGCATACAGCTCAGAATTCGTTTTTGAACCGAATCACGCTCGAAATCGTATAACGGGCAGAACGCGATGAGTCCGACACACATGGCTTCATGGATATGTCTATCCACCGGCATCAGGTCTTGATGCCCAATTCGGTCGAGAAACTCATGGACCCCTTTGAAGTTTCTGAATTCCAGCAAGGCGTCCCACTCAACACTTGATGGCTGGTTTGATGGAACACTGCTGGATACCTCCTCAGTCTCGTCGGTTTTTTTCTCAAGCCGGGCGCGATTACTCGCATTGGCGCGCTTTTTCATTTTGCGATGGCTTTCATTTTTTTGACGGCAACCTTCTGAGCATCGAGAGACAGATGGGTGTATTTTGCGTGCATTGCGTCGGAGGAGTGCCCGGCCATTGCCCGGCGAACGTCGGAGGATATCTCCGCATCGGCCATGCGGGAGATCATCGTGTGGCGGAGGGCATGGAATCCCTTGCTCCGGGTTTGTCTGCCCTTCCCTTCCTTCGCCTTCCCGAGGGTGACGACAACACCGGAGGCTTTCATGATTGCAGCAAACTGATTAGAGAGACCACCCGCGCTGCCTGGTTTCTGTCCATGAAGGGAAGGAAACAAGGGGGCCTTGGCGATGCCTTGCGGAAGCTTCTTCAGGGTCGCCACAAGCTCACGGTGCATTGCGATGACAAGCTCCTTGGTGGCGGTCTTCTCGGTCTTGGTCGGTTGGAAGGTGAGGGTTGCTGCTGCGAGATCCACATTGCCCCATGTCAGGTTCGCGGCATCGCTCAACCGGAGGCCCGCATGCGCCCCGAGGGCGATCATGCCGCGCCATTCCAGATTTTCGGTCTTCATCAGCGCCCGTAGTTCCTCGGCGGTGAAAGGCTCGCGTTCCTCTGCTTTACCTTCCAGTCGTTCAACAGCGTCAGCCTGATTTGAGAGGACAAGCCCCTTGCGTTTCGCGGATTCCAAAGCTGCGCGAATCGTGGCGAGGGCAAAATTCACGGTCTTGGGTGCCTTGCCCGCCTCTTTTTCCGCATCGCGCCACGCTTCCAGCTCGGCGGCCGACAGGCTGGCAATGCTGCCTTTCGTTCGATCCGGGCCGAGAAAGGTAAGCAGTCCCTCGATCTGGGAGTGGTATCGCTTGGAGGTCGCCCCGGCCCTGCCGACTTGCTCCCGGCTCTTGTGCCATCCCCGGAGAAAATCAAGGATGCTCTCCTCTTTGAACGTGCCCAGGCCGGTCTGCTTCATCAGTTCATCCAGAACCTTTGTCGCAGCGGCACGGGTGAGCTCGTGTCTTCCGGCCGCCTTCGCGGCGGCTTCCCATGCTTCTGCAACTTTGCGAGCACCCTGGTTTTTCTCCTGCTTGGTTGAACGGGTCACCCGCGTGCCGGATGCGTCACGATACTGACAAATCCAGAACGGGGAATTTGAGACTTTCCAAATCGATGCCAAAACGTTTTTGAGTTAAGGCAAAAGTTAAGGCATCCACGGAGGTTTTGGCAAGTCCGAAGATGTATTTTACCATAGAAGCGAGAAATTCGAGAGGGGGAGGATAGAGAGCCCTGCTCTATCCACTTGAGCTATGAGGACGTTGGGAATAAGCGACTTGCAAAGAACTGCCGTTCTCTAACAGCTTAGGGGAGACCGTTAGACTCCGTGTTACCACTTGCGTTTATCTCTACTCTCATCAAAGTTTTGCAGCAAGCTTCGTTTTTTTCCGGACTGGCATACCCCCCAGGTGATTTGAAAACCTCCCTCCCCTCCTTCCTCGGTCCATTCAATCTCCAGCACCCCCTCCAGGGTATCGCTCAGGAGTCTCGAAGACACCAACTTCTGGTCCACGGTATCCATCCGGAAAACCTTTTCCTTACCCTTTTTCTTCTCCCTTGCGAAGACGGAAAAAAGATGTGCTCATCCATGACATCGGTTACGATCAACCAACGTTTAAAGTTCACACCACTTCTCGAATTAGCTTTGGAATTTCATGACAAATCGTGAAAATATTTTGCGGGCGCTGCACCGCCGGCAACCTGAATTGATCGGATTTGATTTTGTCCTTTCGCCGGCGCAGCTTGAGGAGTTCCGCCGCCGCTTCGGAAGCGAAGACTATCAGGAGCACTTCAAATTTCCCATCCGGACAATCGAACTCGATCCGACCCGGCTCATCACCGACTACTCCCGCTTCTACGAAAGTCTGCCACCGGGCACCCGTCCGCTCGACTGGAATCCCGAATGGGGGATCATGGGTGCCCCGGGGCCGACCGCGCACTTCCAGGAAATGCTCCATCCCATGGGACGGTTTGAATCCACGGCTGAAATGGAGGCCTACCCCTGGCCCGATTTTCTCGAGGAGTATCGATGGAAGGATGTGCCGGCCAGAATTGCCAGACTCAAGGAGCGCGATCTCGTTGTTGCCGCCTTCATGGAAATGACGCTTTTTGAGATAGCCTGGTATTTGCGTGGAATGGATCTCTTCATGGAGGAGCTTCTTTGCGGGGAGGCAACTGCCATTTTTTTGCTGGAACGCCTGACAGAGATCAGGGTCGGCATGGCAACCCGCTACGCGAAATCCGGAGCGGACATCCTCATGCTCGGAGACGATGTGGCCACCCAGATCGACATGATGATCAGCCCAGCGCTCTGGCGACAGGAAATCAAGCCCCGCCTGACCCGCGTGATCGGTGCGGCCAAAGCCGCCAATCCGGACATTCTCATCTTTTACCATGGGGATGGCAATATGGTGCGAATCATCCCGGAGTTGATTGAGATCGGTGTCGAAATCCTAAACCCCGTTCAGCCCGAGTGCATGGACCCATTCGAAATGAAGCGGCTCTACGGAGACAAGCTGGCATTCTGGGGTTGCATCGGCACACAAACCACGCTGCCCTTCGGCTCCCCGGATGATGTGAGCAGAACCTGCCGGGAACTGATGGAAAAAGTGGGAGCCGGAGGAGGGCTGCTTCTTGCCCCGACGCATACTGTTGAGCCTGACGTGCCGTGGGAAAACCTGATGGCGTTCGTCGAGAGTGTGCGGGGGAGTTCCACAAATTCATCACAGGGGTCTCACAGGGGTCAGGCGAGAATGACGCCAACTTAAGGCGGTTTGCGGATGCTGCCCCTACAGGGCAGACCATCTTTTCTCCATTGACCCAGGGTGGCGCGGAGGCTTGCCCTGGGCTATTGGACGCAGCCCCTTCGGGGCTTAAGTTAGTGGCATTCAGGTCAGGCGAAGTCCTTTGGATTGTAGGGAAGAAGAAAAAGCCACCGCCGCCGCAATTCAGCGCGGGCGATTGATCTCGGTCGGTTTGAGATCCAGGGCTTCCATGATTTTGAGGGCGGCGAAGGCGTCGTTGGCGGCGTAGCGAAGCTGACGTGGAGTGAGTTCGGCGGCCGCCCAGTTGCTGGTGGTGATGGCTTTGGATTTGGGGAAACCCAGGTGGAGCACGGCACCCATGGCCGCCCGCACGCCGATCTGACCCGGGTATCCCCTTTTCCGAAAAATGTGGTCCAGGTCGAGAACGGCATTGGGTTTGACTCCCAGGCGGTTCCGGATTTGCCCGTGATCGTTCTTCAGTCCGAATCCGACTTTCAGGACGTGATCGGATTCGATGAGCCCGGCGGCCACCCTCAGGCAATCGCGGTGATGAAGCTGGAAGATGAAGGCTTTGTCCGTGAGGGCAAACTGGACGACATGGGGGCCGCCGCTTTTTTCGCCAACCCGGAAGGTCGGCTTGGCCTCGGTATCAAATCCGGCGACCCCCGCTGCAAGGATTTCGTCGGCGGCCGCATCGCATTCGGTTTTCGTTTTTGGAACATGAATGCGGTCCGGGGAAAGTCCGGAGAAGGGATGCAGAAGTGCTGTCTCCGCTTTCGTTTGCGCGATGGGTCTGCCTCGTGCCCTCTCCGGTTTGGGCGGAGTTTTCTTGCCAAGCAGTCCGGCGACGGAACGGTAAAGCCAGGACGCGGCAGGGCGTGGGGTCTGGCGGGTATGTGGCAAGGGTTTGGTCATAGGCTTCCAGTCATCATGGAGATATCCTCACACACAATCAATCCTCGCAGCATCGGAGGCGCGGGCCGCCCACAAGAAATGGGGTGAAATCTTTCCGAAACCTGACTATCCTTCTTACATGAAGGGCTCCCCCATGAAGCTCAGCATCCGCTCCAAGTTCATTGGCATTCTCATCGTTGCATCGTTGCTTCCGCTGACCATCGCCCTGGTCACGTTCAATTGGTTCGGCGAGCAATACTACAAGAAGTCACAGGGAGTCATTTGCCAGACGGCCGCCTCGCAGCTTGCCCTCTCGATCAGCAACTCCCTGCGGCATGAGATTGATCTTCTTGACGCGTGGATCAACTTTACGGACACCGCCAAGCAAGTGCGGGCGATGGAGGAACGTCACCCGCCCGAGGCCGGACTTCAGGCCGCCATCGATGCGCTTGATGCCCGCTGGCCCTCTCTCCCCGATGACGCCCCCGAGGTGGCGGCATGCCTGCAAAATGATCTCGCGCGAGCGTTGAGGGAGTTTCAGAAACGCAATCCGAATTTTGCGGAAATCCTCGTGACAGACCATCGGGGCCGCCTCGTCGCCGCCACGAACAAGACCAGCGACTATTGGCAGGCGGATGAACGCTGGTGGCAGGAAGGATCCACGGCGAAACCCGGCACCGCCTATGTCGAGGGGCTGACTTTTGACGAAAGCTCCGGCACTCATTCCATCGAACTGTCGGTTCCGCTTTACGGATCCCCTGAGCCCGGAAACAAGCCGGTCGGCGTCTTGAAGGGCATTTTGAATGTCATGCCATTTTTCAAGAAAATCCCTCCCACGATCGGTGACGTCAATACCGTTCACGAAGTATTGCTGGAATCCGGAGAAATTCTCAGCCGAATGGGGGACCCGGAGTTCGTGCCGCTCAAGGAAAAACTTCCTCCGTCCATCACGCGGAAATTCCAAACACATCAACCCGGACGGGCATTGGAAGACATTCCCGGCCTGGGGCCCGTCATCCTGGGTTTCGCGCCAATCGGGGTTGCCGCCACCGGCGGCGAAGACCTTCGGATCCAGGGAATGAAACCGATGTGGGCCGTGGCCTACCGTGATGAGCGGGCCGCCATGACCCCGCTGCGTGAACGCATGCGGATGATTTCCCTCGTGGGAATCGGGCTGGCGGGGATCTTTGTTTTTTTGGGATACCACATTGCCTCGCAAAAAATTCTCGCGCCGATCAACAGCCTGCGGATGGCGGCCCAGGCGATTTCGAGGACGGTGAAACTGGAGGAAGTGACTGCCTCTCCTTCCGGACGGAGCCTGGCCTCGCGGGAATCGGCGGATCTTCTTCGCGATGTCGACAACATCAGAACCGGCGATGAAATCGAAGACCTTGCCGGCGAGTTTGCCTTCATGGGCCAGCGCATCCTCAGCTACCACGAAAAACTGGAATCGGAAATCGCCGAAAAGACCGCGAGGATCCGGCGCGACCTCGATTTTGCCAAGCAGTTTCAGGCAAACCTGATGCCGCGAAAATATCCCGAGGTCCCCCCGCTGGGCCAGAGACCCGCGCTCGGATTGAATTTTCATCACATTTACAAGCCGGCGAGCACCGTGGGCGGGGACTTTTTCAATGTGCTGAAACTGGGGGACTCGCGGGCCGGAATTTTTATCGCCGACGTGATGGGCCATGGCGCCCGTTCCGCCCTGGTCACCGCGATCATTGCAACCCTGCTGCAGGACGCCGAAGGGAGCGAGGGGGATCCGGCGGAGGTCCTGAGGATGTTGAACCAGCACTTCTACAAAGTGGTGCACAACACCGGCGATGTGGTCTTCGTCTCCGCATTTTATCTTGTTCTGGATGTCGGAGCCATGACCGCCACCTACGCCTCGGCCGGGCATCCCTCCCCGCTCCTGGTCGACCGCGGGACGGGTCGCGTGATCGAACTGACACCTCACCTCAGCAATAACCCGGCGCTCGGACTTTTTCAAAGCTGCTCCTATGAGGTCTTTCGGCGGCCGATCCGGGAACGGGATCTGTTCCTGCTTTTTACGGACGGACTTTTTGAGTGCATGAACAGCAAGGGAGAGGAATTCGGACGTGAACAGTTGATCCGCGTGGTGGAAGAACACCGGGAGGCCGGTCTGAATGGTCTGGTGGATTTCATGGTGGATGCCGCCGGTGCCTTTACTGGAAAGGAAGGGCCCGCAGATGATATTTGCCTGGTCGGGGTCGAGGTCTCAGAAAAAACCTTGCCGCGGAAAGCTTGAGTCTTTCCGAACCGGACAAACCGCCTGTCGGACCGGGCAATTCCGGCATCGTGTTGCTGTACAGAAAATTTCAGTTGTCGCCGACAAAAGTTCAGGTGCCGGGCGGGTAGAGTGCGCGGAGGAGTGCTTGTGCGCGTTCCCCCGGCAACACGCCCGGCTCCATCTGGTTCATCACATAACCGAATCCGATACCGGAATCCGGGTCTGCAAATCCCAGACTCCCTCCGGCGCCCGGATGTCCGAACGCGCGGGGAGAAGGGCCGAGCAGCGCACGGTTTGTCGTGTCGCCCGCCGGATTCATCATGAAGCCCGCCGAGAATGAGGTTTCGATCCGGAGGATTTTGTCAAACCCCTGCGAGAGGCGGCTGGACGCCCAGCCGAACGCGCGCCCGCCAAAATAGGACACTCCATTCCACCTGCCACCGGCGGCGAGCATGGCATAGAACTTGGCGAGAGAGCGGGCCGATCCGATTCCGCCCATCGACGGGAGCGAGGCCGAGCGGGCTGCCGGAGAATTCATCGACGAGACAGCCAGGAGCCCGGCGGGAGACGAGAACGCCTTGCGGGTCAGGGAATCCGGGCGATTCATCGCCTCGAGGAACGCGGAATTTCCGGCCCCTGTCTGTGCCGGAAGGATGGTGGCCACCCGTGAGTGCTCGACCTCCGGCAACCCGATCCAGAGATCGAGTCCGAGTGGGTCTCCGAATTCCCTGCGCCAGTAGCGTCCGAGCGAAGCCCCCTCTCCATCAATCCGCCGCACGATTTCGTCCACAAGGAACCCGAACGTCCGCGGGCCATAGCCCGGACCGCCGGCGGCTACAGCAAACGGCACCTGCTCCTCGATCGCCCGCACGACCCCTTCGTGATCCATGACCGAGAGGTCCGTCCGGTCAAGTGCGCCGAGACCCGCGGTGTGCGCAAGCACCCGGCCAATGGTGATCCTTTCTTTTCCGCCACGTGCGAAATCCGGCCAGATCTCCGCCACGGGGGTTTCCAAGCCGAGCCCTGCACGCTCGATCGCGTGCAGTGCGCAGGCGGCCGCCATGCCTTTCGTTGCGGACCAAATCAGGACGAGCGTCTCCGGTTCCCACAGGACTTCCCGTGCGGCATCCCGGAACCCTCCGCATACACTCACGATCTCACGCCCGTTCTGCCAGACGGACACCGCGGCCCCAACCTCGCGCCCGAGAAAAAAATTGCGCTCAAATGCCGAGCGGAGCCGGGCGGAGACAGACACGTTACAAGTTAGTTCCCCGTGATTTCGCCCGGCACGGCCGACCGGGGGCGTTTCATTGACATGGGCGGCACGTTAACCAGCACCGCAGAATTTTCAATCCGCTTTCTCCGCAAGCAACAGCCTTGCCTTTTCCCGGCACAAAAGGGAAAGTCCCCTTTGAAATGAATTCGTCCCCTCCTGCGGACACAATCGATTTGGCTCAGCCGGCGGACCATTTGGATGCCTTCCTGAATGTCCTGGTTATCGAGGACGACCGGCCGACCCGACTCCTTCTTGAGAAGATGATCCGCACGCGCGGGCACGCCGTCACTGGATGCGATTCCGCCGAGGCCGCGAGCGCTTATCTCGCCCAATCGTTCTTTCCGCTCATCGTGCTGGACATCCAGCTTCCCGGGATGAGCGGCCTCGATTTCAGCCGGCTCCTCCGCAGGCAGCCGCTCGGCAAGCACTACTACATCCTGGTCGGCACCGGGAACAATCGGACGGAAGATCTCAAAGAGATCCTGGATGCCGGAGCGGATGATTACATCGCCAAACCCTACCATCCGGGACTCCTCGATGTGCGGCTTGCCGTTGCCGAGGCCGCCGTGAAGGATATCGCCGAGCGCCGCCGGCTCCAGAACGACCTCGAGTTTCTTGCCGAACACGATCCCCTCACCCGGCTCTATAACCGACGCCGGCTACAGATTTCCGTGCGACAGGCGGTTGAGGAGGCGCAAGCCGGGCGACCCGGGGCTCTGCTCTACATTGACCTCGACAACTTCAAGGTGGTCAATGACACACTCGGCCACGACGCAGGAGACCGCCTGCTGCTCACGGTGGTGGATATCCTCCACCGTGCCGTGCGCAAGGAAGACGTGCTCGTGCGCTTCGGCGGCGACGAATTTGTCATCATCCTTCCCGATTGCGCCGTCGGGGACGCCGTTCATATCGGGGAGACGCTTCGCAAGAACATTGACGCGGTCGTCTTTGCGGAGGGAGGAGTCTCCTTCCGGGTCAGCACCTCGATCGGGATTGCTCCGATCGACGGAGAGAAGGATCCCCAGGACGTGATCGGGCTCGCAGATGCCGCCTGCTATGCGGCAAAATCCAGCGGCCGGAACCGGGTGGTGCTTCACCGAGATGGCGGTGGCGCATTGGAAGCGCTCGTGGTGGACAGCAACTGGTCCACACGCATCAAGGACGCGATGGACGACGGAACCCTCGGCATCTACTTCCAACCGATTGTTTCGCTGCCCACCCACTCGATTCTATTTCACGAAGTCCTTTTGCGGCTTGCCGACCGTCCGGAAAGCGAGCCCGTCCACCCGGCGTCCTTCATGAGCTCGGTCAGGCGATCCGGGCTGGCCGCACGGCTGGACCGGTTTGTCATCAACCGTGCGGTCGAGTCGCTTTCCTTGACAAACGGTGGATGCCTCTCGATCAACATCTCGGGAAGTTCGTTCGCCAACGAGGATTTTGCGGATTTCGTCGAGGCCACGCTCGCCCGTTGTTCGGTCGGTTCGGACCGGATTATTTTTGAGCTGACGGAGGATGAGGTGATTTCCGATATCCGGGAGGCGCAGACGATCATGTCCGCCCTCCGCAAGCGCGGTTTCCGGTTTGCGCTCGATGATTTCGGGGCGGGCACCTCCTCGCTGAACTACTTGAAGATCCTCCCGGTTGACATCATCAAGGTTGACGGATCCTTTGTGCGTTATCTGGACAAGGATCCATTCAACCTGGCCGTGGTGCGGGCGGTTCAGACGCTCGCCCTTGCGCTTGGGATTCCCGTGGTGGCCGAGCATGTCGAGACACGCGCCATCTACGACATCCTTGCCGTGATGGGAATGGATTACATGCAGGGCTACCTGGCGGGCGCGCCCCGGGCAACCCCGTATACAGATGAGGAGCTTTTTCCGTCCGGACGGTTTTGAAAAACGGGCGCGCCCGGCCGGATCGAAACCCTCTTTCCTCCGTGCGCTCCGCATGAGGAATCACCGGATCAAGGTTCAGCCCGGATCCAGCGATTCCTCATGCAGAGCCCGCAGAGAAAAACGGTTGTCGGATTGAGCTCACTCGCGGGATTGGACGGCACGAAGCTGGACGTCTCCGATCTCGATGCCGAGCGCTTTTTGAGCAACCCGCAGAAAGCCTTCCGTGGAATCCGTCAATGCCACATCAAGGCGTCCGAGCCGTTCCGCTGGCGCGGAAATTCCCTCCCCCGCAAGGAGATTTTTCACGGCCAGCGCGCAGTTGTTTGCGGAATCCACAAGCGCAATGTCCGGCCCGGCGGCACGGCCGATCGGCCCGCGGAGGAGCGGGTAATGGGTGCATCCCAGGACGATCGTGTCCACGTTTTGCCCGATCAGGGGCGCAAGGTAGCGGGCGAGGATCTGGTCGGTCACCGGATCCTCGAAGAGACCCTCCTCGATCAGCGGCACGAGAAGCGGGCAGGCGGCACTGAATACCTGCACGGCGGGATCGAGATGCTTGACCGCGTGTTCGTAGGCACCGCTGGCAATCGTGGCGCGCGTCGCCATGATTCCGATGCGCCGGGTTTTCGTGGCGCGGACCGCCGCCTCCGCACCGGGTACGACGACTCCCTGCACCGGGACTTTGAAGCTCTCCTGCATTCTGGGCACGGCAAGGGCCGAGGCGGTATTGCAGGCCACCACGATGATTTTTGCCTGCTCCGCAAGGAGCAATCCCCCGATCTCGACGCTGTAGCGCTCGACGGTTCTGCGGCTTTTCCCACCGTAGGGAACGCGCGCGGTGTCGCCGATATAAAAAATGTTTTCCGAGGGCAGGAGTTGCTGGAGCGCGGCGGCGACGGTGAGCCCGCCGATGCCGGAATCGAAGACGCCAATGGGATCACGGTTCGGCATATCAGTTTCCAGCAGCAGGAGGGACGAGCGCGGCGGCGGCATGGTTCACAGACTGCACCATGTCTGTCTTGGAACCCACCGGAGCGGGCGGTTCGGGCTTGAGCACCGGAGCCTCGGTGAGATCGGTTGCGGCCACGACGGCCGTGGGTTTGAAATACTGCATCTGTCCGGCAACCGCGCTCTTGTAGCGGGTCACGCCTTCAAGAATCGCACGGGCGAAGGCGTCGCGGAATTCGCCCGAGGCGATCTGCCTCGCGTCATGCTGGTGGTTCATAAACCCTCCTTCGAGAAGCACCCCGGGAATTAGCAAATCCCGGATCACCAGGAAACGCGCCCGTTTGATCCCCCGGTCGAAGAGACGGAGGTGCCGGAGCATCGAGGAGTGCATGGCGGTCGCGAGGGCGATGTTTTCGGAATCTCTCGAGTGCCCGTAATACTGCTTATAGTCACTGTAGCTGAGGTTTTCCTCGTCCATGGACGGCACGCCTCGGGGGGCCAGAGCGTAGGTTTCGATCCCGGTCCCGCCGATCCGGTTGCTCTTGTTGAAATGGACGCTCACAAAAATCGCGTTCGGGTATTTGTTGGCGAGGGCCGGGCGCTTTTCGAGCGGGATGAAGACATCGGCGGCACGGGTGAGGCGGACATTGTAGCCGTTTTGCTCGAGAAGCTTTTTTGCGCGGAGAACGACAGCCAGCGCCGCCTCCTTCTCGGCACCGAGAGGTCCCGTTGCCCCGCTGTCATGCCCGCCGTGCCCGGCATCGAGGATCACCGTCTGCACAGCGGTTGCATTCTTGATCTTTCCCGGACGCATCACCGGCTCGATGATCTTCGTGACATCCATCGCCGAGATCAAAAGACGCCCGCTCTTTGCCACCACATCGAAGCAGAGGATGTATTTGACATTGTTGATCAAAATTTCCCGCCCTCCCGCCTTGCCCCGGATCGTGCGGCCCTGGCCGGTCAGGGTGAACGACGTGCCGTCGATATCCGGCGCGTTCAACCGGTAAAAATTTGCGACGTCCTCGATCGGCACATGACGGCGTCCGTCGTGCATTACAAGATTCCACTGCGCGGAGGCGGCGGAGGCGGCGAAGAGGAAGAAAATGGTGACGGCGGTTCGCACTTGGGCTGAAAGTGCGCGTGCACCCGCGCTCCCGCAAGGGATATTTTCGGAGGCGTTCAAGCCTGCTTGAGCGCCTCGCTCTCGAGAACTTCGCGGCGGACGCTCTTTCCGCGGAGTTTCGAGGCCCAGAGGACGATCGGTGCCGCGATGAAGATCGACGAGTAAGTTCCGATGACGATCCCCATCAAGATCGCGAACGAAAAGTCGCGAAGGACCTCTCCTCCAAAGAAATAGAGGGCTCCCACCGAGAGCAGGGTCGTGCCGCCGGTGAGGATCGTGCGGCCAAGCGTCTCATTGATACTGTTGTTCATCAGCGTCTGGATCTTGCCCCGGTCGCCCTGCATCAGCCCCTCGCGGATGCGGTCATAGACAACAATGGTGTCGTTGATCGAGTAACCGGCAATCGTGAGGACCGCGCCGACCATGACCAGGGAAAGTTCTCCTCCGATCAGGGAAAACACCCCCAGCATAATGATGACGTCGTGCAGCAGTGCAACCACCGCCCCGAGCGCAAAGGAAAACTCGAAACGCAGGGTCACATAAGCGAGAATTCCGAGCATCCCGAGCCCGAGAGCCCAGATCGCGCTCTTGGCGAATTCCATGCCGATCAGCGCGCCGACGGTATCCTGGCCGACCGGGACAATGCCGCTGTCCGGGAAGGACCCGTGGAGTTTCTTGAGAATGGAACCCGATGTTCCCTGCGGACTGCGAAAGGTGAGGAGTTCCTTCATGCCCGCCCGTTCGAACTGGATGACCACGGCCGGATCGTTCACGGCCTGCCTCGCCTGGGCGACGCTCACCGGCTGCGTGGACTCGACGATCAGGAGATCGCCTCCGAGAAAATCAATCCCGAAGTTTTTTTCCCCCCGCAGCGCGAAGATCCCGACAGAACCGGCAATCAGGAGAAGCGAAAAAGTGATCGCGATCCAGCGCTTGCCGAGAAAATCGAATTTTCTCGACGGGATGAGGTTGAGCATCGTGAGCCGCTTGAGCCCGCCTTTTTCCACGAGCCAGCGGAAGGCCGTGCGGGTGAAAAGCAGTGCCGAGAACATCGAGGCGATGATGCCGAGGGTCAGCGTCACAGCAAAGCCCCGGACCGATCCGGTCGCCTGCCAGAAGAGGATGACCGCGGTGATCAAGGTCGTGGCATTCGCATCGAAGATCGCGCTGAACGCCTTGTCATAGGCGCCGTTCAGCCCTGCGGCAATGGACTTGCCCGCCGCCATTTCCTCGCGGAGCCGCTCGTAGATCAGCACGTTGGCATCCACCGCCATGCCGATTGTCAAAATAATTCCCGCGATGCCGGGCAGCGTGAGCGTGAAGTTCAGCATCGCCATCATGCCGAACAGGATCACGATGTTGATGAGAAGGCCGAAGATCGCAATCAGTCCGGCGAAATGGTAATAGAGCATGACGAACGCCATCACCATCACGAGGCCGACGAGCCCGGCAACCACGCCGCTTTTCACGGAATCCGCACCCAGGGTTGGAGAGACGCTCCGGGTTTCCTCGATCTGCACGGGAACCCGCAGCGGATTCTCGAGGGCGCTCGACAAATCGCGCGCCTCCTTGTCGGAGAAATTTCCGGTGATTTGCGCGCGTCCGCCGTAGTAGTCGGTCTGGAGCGTCGGGGCCGAGAGGACCTCCCCATCCAGGATGATCGCCATCTGGTTCCCTTTGTTCTGGGCCGCCACTTCGTCAAAAATCTTTGCGCCCTCGGCGTCGAGTTCGAGCGAAACCCCGTAGCCCTGCTGGTCGAAGAAGGCGAACGCGCGGGTCACATGGTCGCCGGTCAGCGCCGGACGGCGGGTCACCAGAATCTGAATGTCTTCCTTGGCGTTCTGCTTGCCGGATTTGTAGGTTTTGAGCACGAAAGCCGGCGGCATGGGCTCCTCGCCCGCCTGGATCCTCGCCACGCGGGCAGGCCCCCCGCTGTCCACCATCGCAAACTCGAGCTTTGCCACCCGCTGGAGCTGGGATTTCGCCTCCTCGACCTGCTTCGTGTCGAGGCCCGCGATCTGGACCAAAATCCGGTCTTCTCCCTGCGGGCTGATCACCGGCTCGCTGACGCCGTATTGGTCCACGCGCTTGCGGATGACCTCGACCGCCTGGTCCAAGAGAGGTTTCGTGATCCCGCCCTCCGTCTGCGGGATGAGACGGATGAGGAACGACGTGCCGCCCTGCAGGTCGAGTCCGAGCCGGATCTTCTCCCCCGGCGGCCACACCTGCTCGAGGCAGTAGGCGGTGAGAAAAACGGTGAGGATGAGGCCCAGCCAGCGTTTGCGCGAAGCGAGTTCGGTTGCGAAATACCAACCGAAAAGCAGCAGAAGCGCCAGGCCGAGAGAAAACGTAAGGGCGGGTGACATCGGGATAAAAAATCTGCGGCCACACCGGCCGCATGGGGGTTCAGGCTTCGGGCTGCTTCAGCACGACGGCGACCGCCGCGCGATCAAATTCCACTTTCACGTTGTCCGCGATTTTGATGATGAGCGTTTTGTCCTTCACATTCGCAACCGTGCCGTGGATCCCGGCATTCGTCACCACCTCGTCGCCGGTCTTCACCGACTGGATGAGCGTTTCATGCGCCTTCGCCTTCTTCTGCTGCGGACGGATCAGCAGGAAATAGAAAATCACAAAGATGAAAACCAGCGGCATCATCTGGAAAAGCATGTTGGGAGCGGGGGCGGGTGCCGCCGCCTGGGCCAAAATGAGAAAGTCGGTCATGTTCATAGTGAGCCGGAAAGATTAGGCGGATGCCGGCGCTTGGCAAGGACGAACGCGCGGCGCGAGAAGAAAACCCGGGAAAAGTCGAAGTTCCGCCCGGTCAGGAAATCCGGGCGGCACAATACCTGGTGTGTTCCCAAACGATCAGCCCGGAAGCCTTTCCAGTAATTTTGCGACAGAGAGGATTTGGACGTGGCGGGTGGATTGGAAGTCCCGGAGGTTTCTGGTGACGAGATTTCGAATCCCGTTTTCCTCCGCGGCAGCTACTTGAAGGGCATCTTCGAAGTCGTCGTATGCGAGGTGGACTGCCCGCTCAATCGTGGAGCCGGCGACTGCCGCGATGTGAAATTTCTTTCTCATGAAATCGAGGGAAACGTCAATCCGGGCGCGTTTGGACCGCCCGATAATGCAGCAGATATTGGCGACGGACAAAGCGGTGATCCACGGTTGGGGAACCTTTGCGAGAGCGACCGCGGACTCTCCGAAACCGGGGCGCTTGAGGAGAACGTCCAAAACGACGTTCGCATCAAAGAGGACTTTCATTTGAGGTGCTTTTCCGCCAGCCCGCGCCACCGGGGGTCATCCCAGTGTTCTTCCAGCGGCAACGCGGCCCCGAGTGCGGCGGCGGTCTCGGGATCGATCCGGGCGATTTGTCCGACGGTGATCTCCTCGGTCTCACGATCCACCTGTTGGCGGAACCAAGCGGAAAGGCTCTTGCCCTGCTGCGCGGCAACCGCTTTTGCCTTCGTCACGATATCGTCGGGAACAGAAAGAGTCAAATTCATACGTGAATAGTTGATCGCATCACGTATCCTGTCAATCATTTCCTTGCGTGATAACCGGGGGCGCCCAAGAATACGGAAGGATCAGGTCATTTCTCGAAAAAAAGGGAACTCCCATCGGTTCCTTGGACACGCTCATTGCCGCGCACGCCCTCAGCGGAGGAATGACGCTTGTCAGCAACAATACGCGGGAGTTCAAGAGGGTTCCGCACCTGCGGGTGGAGGATTGGACCAAGGGCTGACGAAACTCATCCGAACCGTCCGGTGATATAGTCCTCGGTCTGCTTCTGGCCGGGATTGGAGAAGATTTTTTGCGTGTCGGCGAATTCGATGAGCTTGCCGAGGTAGAAGAACGCGGTTTTGTCCGAGGTGCGCGTGGCCTGCTGCATGTTGTGGGTGACGATGACGATCGTGAACTTCTGTTTGAGCTCGTGGATGAGCTCCTCGACTTTTACCGTGGCGATCGGGTCAAGCGCCGAGCACGGCTCATCCATCAGGAGGACTTTCGGCTGGTTGGCGATGGCGCGGGCGATGCAAAGCCGCTGCATTTGACCGCCCGAGAGCCCGAGGGCGCTTTCATGGAGCCGGTCTTTTGCCTCGTCCCAAAGCGCGGCCGCGCGGAGGCTGCGCTCGACGGCCTCGTCCAGAAGGCTCTTCTTGCTCTGTCCGCTGATCCGGAGCCCGTAGACGATGTTCTCGTAGATGGATTTCGGGAACGGGTTGGACTTCTGGAAAACCATCCCGATGTTGCGGCGGAGGGTGATCACCTCGACGCTCTTGTCGTAAATGCTCTGCCCCAGGAGCTTGATGTCGCCCGTGTGGCGGATGCCGTCGATCAGCTCGTTCATGCGGTTGAAGTTCCGCAGGAGCGTGGTTTTTCCGCAGCCCGACGGACCGATAAACGCGGTGACCTGGCGTTCCGGGATGTCCATGTTGACATCGAAGAGGGCCTGCTTCCTCCCGTAGAAAAAATCAAAGTCTCGCACGGTCAGGAAATCCGGGCGTCCGGGCGTGGCGTCTGAATGGGCTGCGTCTTCTGACATGGGAAGGGATTGATATAACAGAAACTAATGTTTCTTGGAAAAGGCAAGTTGCGCCAGAATGTTGGCCAGGGTGACAAAGGCCACGAGGACCAGCGAAGCCGTCCAGGCCATCTGGACCTGGTGCGGGAACGGGACGGTCGAGAAATTGTAGATCAGGACAGACAGCGAGGCGATGGGTTCGGAGAGGGATTTCGCCCAGAACTGGCTGAAGAGCGCGGTGAAAATCAAGGGCGCGGTTTCGCCTGCGGCGCGGGCGACGGCCAGCATGATCCCGGTCATGATGGCCGGGAGCGCATCCGGAAGCACGATGCGGAGGATCGTCTGGAACTTCGTGGCCCCCAGCCCGTAGGAGGCCTCGCGGTAGGCGCTCTGGACCCCCAGAAGCGCCTGTTCGGAAGTCAGGAGGATTGTCGGCAGCATGAGGACCGCCAGTGCCACGCCGCCCGCGTAGGCGGAGAAAGCTCCCGTGCTCATCACGACTGCTGCAAAGGCGAAGACGCCGCAGATGATCGAGGGGATGCCGGTGAGCAGCTTGGCCACGAGGCGCACCGTCCGGGCCAGACCGCTCGCCGGCGCATATTCGTTGATGTAAATGGCGGAAAGAATTCCGACCGGCGCGGACATCGCGAGGCCGAGGCCGACCATCAACGCGGTGCCGATGACGGCATTTCCAAACCCGCCGCCGGACATACCCGCGCCCGGGGGAAGCTGTGTGAAAACGCTCCAGCTCAGGAGCGGAAGCCCGTTTTTCACGACGAGGAAAACGATCGAGACGAGCGGAACGAGGGTCAGGAGCGAAAGCGCGATGCAGAGGGCGCTGAGGAACCGGTTCCAAAGCGAGCGGGCCGTCATCTTGGCGGACCCGGCCTCATCGTGTTGGAAAAAATTCGGGGCGGCGTCCATCGGTTCAGCGGATTCCCGCGGTTTGGTTCTGCGTGTAGCGCAGCACCCCTTCGCCGACGAGATTCACGAAGAGGGTGATGACGACGAGGATGAGCGCCGCATACATGAGCGAGTTGACCTGCAGGCCTTCCGCCTCACCGAACTGGTTTGCCAGCAGCCCGGCCAGGGTGCCGCCGGGCGAGAGCACCGACCACGAGAGCCGGGAACTGTTTCCGATGAGCATGGCCACGGCCATCGTCTCACCCATCGCACGGCCGAGGGCGAGGATCGTGGCCGCCACGACCCCCGGGGCGGCGGTCGGCAGGAGGACCCCGAGGATCGCCTCCCAGCGCGTGGCCCCGAGCGCGTAGGCACCCTCGCGGAGCGTTGTCGGAACAGCCGTGAGCGCGTTCCGGGAAATCGCGGTCAGCGTGGGCAGGATCATCAGCGCCAGAACGATGCTGGCCGTGAGCATCGAGTTTCCGTAGGCCGGCGGCGCGAAGAGGGTTTCCAGGATGGGGATGCCCCGGTGCACATCAGGCGCCCCGTTGACTCCGGAGACCGTCCAGGTGTCATGGAAGATTCCCACCGCCCAGATCCCGAAGACTTTCACCATCGGAATGACAACAAAAATCCCCCAGAGCCCGTAAACAACGCTCGGGATCGCCGCCAGCATCTCCACCACAAAACGGATCGCCTGCCGGACCGGCACCGGCAGAAAATTTTCGCTCAGGAAGATCGCGACCCCGAGGCCGAGCGGAAACGCGAAGAGGATGGCGATCAGCGAGCTCGCCAGCGTGCCCACGATGAACGGGAAGACACCGAATTGCCCGCGGTTCGGGATCCACGAGGAACTGGTGAGAAACCCGAGACCGAATTTTTGGACCGCCGGCCAGGCGCCCGAGACGATTTCGTAAACGATCCATCCGAGGGTGGCGACGGCGCACGCCGCCGCCGCCCAGCAAACGGCGTGGAAGAAGTCGGGTCCCACGCGAACTTCCGCGATCGGCCGGGATTCTGAAGGTTCGCAGGACACGACGCCAAGCTACCGGACGGTTGCGAGGGCGGCTTTCGCTTTTTCGACCACCGGAGCGGGAAGCGGGATGTAGCCGAGCTCCTCGGAAAACTTCTGGCCGTCTGCAAGTCCGTAGGTCACGAATTCCTTGAGGGCGGCGAGCTTCGCGGCATCGTCATACTTCCCGTAGAGCAGAAGCCAGGTGAAGCTGACAATCGGATAATCGGCGGCGCCTTCCGGATCCACCGGCCACACGCGGAGGTTTGCAGGAAGCTGGACGTTCGCGAGCGTGGCCGCACCGGTTTCAACTCCCGGCGCGACGAAATTTCCCGACTTGTTTTCCAGGCTGGCCATCGGGAGCCCGTTGCCCTTGGCATAGCCGTATTCGACGTAGCCGACGGCTCCCGGCGACTGCTTGACAAGCGCGGTCACTCCTTCGTTGCCTTTTCCTCCGACCCCGACCGGAAACGTGACCGATTTGTCGGTCCCGATTTTTTCGTTGAAGTCCTTGCTGACGGCCGAAAGGTGCTGGGTGAACACATAGGTCGTGCCACTGCCGTCCGAGCGAAAGGCGACCTGGATCGCGAGATCCGGCAGCTTCGCTCCGGGGTTGGCCTTGGCGATGACCGGGTCGTTCCATTTGGTGATCGTTCCCAGATAGATGCCAGCCATCGACTCGCGCGAAAGGTTCAATTTTTCCACGCCGGGAAGATTGTAGGCATAGACGATTTCCCCGGCGGTTGCCGGGATCATCACGACCCCCTTGGCGATTTTGGCAATCTCCGCGTCGCTCATCGCCGCGTCACTGGCACCGAAATCCACGACGCCGGCCGTGAAGTTCTTCACGCCGGCTCCGCTGCCGACGGACTGGTAGTTCACCTGCACCGCAGGATGCAGCTTGTTGTATTCCACTCCCCAGCGCTGGTAAAGCGGGGCCGGAAACGTGGCACCGGCACCGGAGAGTTGCTGAGCCTGTGTGGTTGCCGAGAGACCCGCAAGGGTCGCTCCGATAACAAGGAAGGATAAGAATTTCATGGTTCAGCGGCCAAATTAATAAGGAGAAAGAGGAAACGCCCAAACCTCTTCTGTGACAATACTGTCACAATCCAGCTCCGGATGGGAGGGAAATTCCCTTGAAATAACTCATTCGCCACCATTTGTCATCGTCACGGCAGCCCCGCATCGTTAGGGTTCCCCCGATGAAACCGGAACCTGTGATTTTTTTGGTTTGTGCCGCCACCCTCCTGACTTCCTCTTTCGGTTGCCGCCGGCAGGGCACCCCGGAACCGCCGCCACCGACCGTCACCGTCACCCCGGTGCAGGAACGCGAAACCCAGGACTTCGTCGTCTTCACCGGACGCACCGAGGCGGTCGAAACGGTGGATGTGCGGGCGCGCGTCAGCGGTTATCTCATCGAGACAAAATTCCGGGACGGACAGGATGTGAAAAAAGGGGACGCCCTTTTCGTGATTGATCCGCGTCCGTATCAGGCCGACCTCGACCGTGCGCAGGCAGAGTTTGACCGTGCCCAGGCCGACCTGCAGCTCGCCGCGATCGAATTCAACCGCGCCAGGGACCTGCGCATAAAAAATGCGATTTCCGCGCAGGACTTTGACAGCAAATCCGCCTCCTATCTCAAAGCGCAGGGCGGTCAGGCCTCGGCAAAAGCCGATTTGGATACGGCCAAGCTGAATCTCGACTTCACCACGATCACGTCGCCGATCAACGGCCAGACGAGCAAAGCCGCCGTGACACCGGGCAACCTTGTGACACCGGACATGAAGGAGCCGCTCACCGTCATCGTCTCAACAAACCCGGTCCATGCCTACGCGGACATCGATGAGCGCCAGCTCCTCAAATACATCCGCCTCCAGAACGCCGAAAGCGCGCGCACGGAAACGGGCGCTGTGCCCGATGCGGTGCCCGGGCAGAAGAATGACCCGGAAACCCCGATCCACCTCCAGCTCGCGGACGAAAAGGGCTTCCCGCACCAGGGCTATATCGATTTTGCGGACAACCGCGTGAACCGCGACACCGGCACGATTGCCATCCGGGGTGTTTTTCAAGATCAGGACAACCTCCTCGGCCCCGGGATGTTCGTGCGCCTCCGCTTTCCCGGCGGTCCGAAATACACCGCCCTTCTCGTGCCACAGGAATCGATCGGCACCGATCAGGGACAAAAGTACATATGCATCGTGACGCCGGAGGGCATCGCCGATTACCGGCGCGTCGAGCCGGGAGCGCTGCAGGACGACGGATGGTGCGCGGTGCGCGGCGACCTCAAGGCCGGCGAGAGCGTGATTGTGGACGGGCTCATCAAGGCGCACCCGGGCGAAAAAGTCACCGCGACCCCCTGGGTTAACTCCGCGCTCCCGGCTTCCGGCGAAGCCGCCGCACCGGCCACGGAGGCGCGTCCGTGAACATCAGCCATTTTTTCATCGTCCGCCCGATCTTCGCCGCGGTGCTCTCAATCATCATCACGATTGCCGGCGCGGTGGCGCTCCTCACCCTGCCGATCACCCAGTATCCGGAAATCACGCCGCCAACCGTCCAGATCGCCACGAGCTACCCCGGAGCGAACGCACAGACCGTTGCGGAGACGGTCGGCGCGCCGGTCGAGCAGCAGGTCAACGGCGTGGAAAACATGCTCTACATGTCGTCGCAATCGAACAGCGACGGATCCTACGCGCTCAATGTCACATTCAAACTCGGCACCAATCTCGATACCGCCCAGGTGCTCACGCAAAACCGAGTGAACCTCGCCCTTCCCTTCCTGCCGGAAGATGTCCGGAGAAACGGCGTCGCCGTCAAAAAAATGTCCTCATCCATGATGATGGTCGTCAACCTGGTCTCGCCGGACGGACGTTTCGACGCGCTCTACCTCGGCAACTATGCGATCCTCCAGCTCAAGGACGCCCTCGCGCGCGTGAGCGGGGTCGGCGACATCGGCATCTTCGGCTACGAATACAGCATGCGGATCTGGCTGGATCCCGAAAAACTCTCCGTGCGAGGTCTGGCGGCGGAGGATGTCACGGCCGCCATCCGGGAGCAAAATATCCAGGTCGCTGCCGGCACGATCGGAGCCCCGCCGTCCCCGCAAAGCACGGCGTTCCAATATACGGTCAACACCCAGGGTCGCCTCACCAGTGCGGAGGAATTCGAGCAGATTGTCGTCAAGCAGGGCCCGCACGGGGAAATCGTCCGCCTCGGCGACGTCGGACGCGCGGAGCTCGGCGCAAAAAACTACAGCATTGACAGCACGCTCGACGGGCATCCGACTGTGGGGCTTGCGGTTTACCAGCAACCGGGAGGCAACGCGATTGCGACCGCGAAAAGCATCCGGAAGCTCATGGACGAATTGAAGTCCCGCTTCCCGGCGGGGATGGAATACCGGATCGATTACGACACGACCGGATTCGTGCAGGAATCGGTGCATTCCGTGGTCCACACGCTCTTCGAGGCGCTCGCGCTCGTGATTCTCGTTGTCCTGATCTTCCTGCAATCCTGGCGCGCGACGGTCATCCCGCTCATCGCCGTGCCGGTCTCGCTGGTCGGCACGTTCGCGGCGATGGCGGCGTTCGGGTTTTCTCTCAACAACATCTCGCTTTTCGGGATTGTGCTGGCGATCGGCATCGTCGTGGACGACGCGATCGTCGTCGTCGAAAATGTCGAGCGCAACCTCGGCCTCGGGATGGGGCCGGTCGAGGCGGCGAAGAAAGCGATGGACGAAGTCTTCGGCGCGGTCATCGCAGTCGCCCTCGTGCTCTCGGCGGTCTTCGTTCCCACCGCATTTATCACTGGAATCTCGGGCGAGTTTTACCGCCAGTTCGCGCTCACGATCGCCGTCTCGACACTCATCTCCGCGTTCAACTCAGTGACTCTCAGCCCCGCGCTTGCCGCGATTCTCCTGAAGCCACACGGGGCAAGGAAAGACATCCTCACCCGGCTGCTCGATTCCCTGCTCGGGTGGGCCTTCCGCGCGTTCAATGCGGCATTTGAGAAAATCACCGTCTCATACGGCGCGGCTGTCGCCAGGCTCATCCGCATGACTGCGCTCGTCGGCGTGCTCTATCTCGGCCTTCTCGGCCTCACCGGTCTGGGATTTCTGAAAACGCCCGTCGGATTTATCCCGCAGCAGGACAAGGGCTACCTCATCGCCAACGTCCAACTTCCCGATGCGGCCTCGATCAACCGCACGAAAGACGCCGCGGGGATTGCCGACGGGATCATCCGGAAGACGCCCGGCGTCGCGCACTCGCTCGTCATCAACGGGCTCTCGGTGGTTTCGGGCTCGAATATCCCCAATGCCGCCACGATCTTCATCATCCTGGACGAATTCGGGAAACGCAAATCTGCCGATCTCTCCGGACCGGCGATCGCACGCAAACTCAACTCCGAGCTTTCGCAAATCCCCCAGGCGCTCACCGGCGTCTTCGGGCCGCCTCCCGTGGACGGGCTCGGCAGCACGGGAGGGTTCCGCATGATGGTTCAGGACCGCGGGGGAATGGGATTCGGCGCGCTCGAGGAGGCCACGCGAAACCTCGTGGACAAGGCGGCGGACGAATCCCGGTTGGCCGGCGTCTTCACCAGCTTCAGCTCGGACACGCCCCAGCTTTTCGTGGATGTCGACCGCGTCAAAGCCAAATCGCTCAACGTCCCGCTCAGCAATATTTTCAGCACGCTCCAGATTTTTCTCGGATCGGCCTACGTGAATGACCTCACGCTTTTCGGGCGTTCGTTCCAAGTCAATGCGCAGGCGGACTCCCGGTTCCGTCTCGTTCCGGAGGACATCCTCCAGCTTCAGGCCCGGAGCAATTCCGGGGCCATGGTCCCGCTGGCCACTCTTGGTGCCGTCAGCGAGATCACCGCCCCCGCGACCGTCCTCCGCTACAACCTGTATCCCGCCGCCGACGTCGTCGGCGGGACCGCCCCCGGGGTCAGTTCCGGTGAGGCGGTCACAATCATGCAGGAGCTCGCCGCAAAGACCCTGCCGCACAGCATGGGCTTCGAGTGGACCGATCTCACCTACCAACAAATCCTCGCCGGCAATGTCGCCCTCTTCATCTTTCCGCTCTGCGTGCTCTTTGTCTTTCTGACCCTCGCGGCGCAATACGAAAGCTGGTCGCTCCCGATGGCCATCATCCTGATCGTCCCGATGTGCCTGCTCTCCGCCATCGGCGGCGTCCTCCTGCGGGGCATGGACAACAACATCTTCACCCAGATCGGGTTCATCGTCCTGGTCGGCCTCGCGTGCAAAAACGCGATTCTCATCGTCGAATTTGCCAAGCAGCTCGAAGACTCCGGGAAAGACCGGTTCGCCGCTGTCACCGAGGCCTGCCGCCTGCGGCTCCGCCCGATCCTGATGACCTCGTTCGCGTTCATCCTTGGCGTCGTCCCGCTCGTCATCGCATCCGGCCCCGGTTCGGAAATGCGCAAGGCGCTTGGCACCGCCGTCTTCTCCGGCATGCTCGGAGTCACGTTCTTCGGCATCTTTCTCACCCCGGTCTTCTATATCATCCTCCGCCGCGCCGCGAAAAAACCCCGTCCGGTCTGAGCCGGGAAACCGGGCCTCGCGTTGCTGGCCTGCCGACTGCAGACAGGTCCACACGGCACGCAACTTTCTGTTGCGCCCGCTTTTTTCACATGGGATCGTTCATTCGGCGTCCGACGGGACGCCAATCTACAAGGACGAGGCGGTGCGGGTCTTGTTCTCCCAGCGGGTGAGGAGATGGATCACGAGGTTCGTCCCGAACTTGTAGGTCAGCGCCAAGGACTGCGGAGTGATGTTCCGCAGATACGTCTCGCGGTTTCCCCAGATGGTCGTATTGAGAGCGATAGGTTGGTTGTTGGCATTGACCCGCTGATCCACCTGCCCCTGTTCGGTGAGTCCGACCTGCCACATGTCCCCGTAATCGTTCGCCGTGTAGAGGATCGCGACCTCCCCGTAGATCTTGAGCGTGTAGATCGGCTCCTTGTAGAAGTTCAGCCCCGGCGGGATTTCCTTGACCTCCGGGAAATACGCCTGGGTGTAGATCGGATGGTTGGCCGGGATCACCTCCCAATCCTTGTCCACGTCGGGGATCACCCGCTTCATCTCGCGCCGGAACGCGATGTCGAAGCGCGAGTTGCGTCCGGGCACCGAGCTGTCCCCCCAGATCGCACCGCCGAGCCGCACGTATTTCTGAAGGTTCTCGACCTCTTTGTCGCTGAGCTTGAAGTCACGCGTTCCGGTCATAAAAATAAAGGGGGGCTTGACCGAGAAAAGCTGGTCGGTGTCGAGCTTGATCGCCTGGACGTTTGTGTAGTTCGTCTTGACCTTGTTCTTCGACCACTTGCTCATGAAATAAAGCAGGTTCGGAAGGCTTCCCATCTCGATTTTGTTTTTGGCCATCTGGATCGTGGAGTTCCAGTTTCCGCCCGTGTATTGGCCGATGTAGGCCGTGAACTCGAACTCGCGGTTGCGTGTGCCCGTGCCGCCCCCGCTGCCTTTGCCCCAGCCACCGGTGAAGGCCTTGATCGCAGAGGCCTGTGCCCCGGAGAGACCGTCTCCACCTGCGGGCTTGGGGGCTTTCACATCCGGTGCGGTGGGCGGCGGAGCGACCGGGGGGACGACCATCGGAGCCATCACGAAATTCAAGGCCGACGGCGCGACCGTGGTGATGGTATTGACCTTGTTCGATGTGGGTGTGACCGTGATGTCTGTCGGCGGAGGCACCTGCTTCGGGGCATCCGGCGGCGGGGCCACGGCCGACGGGTCTCCCCCGACAAATCCTCCGCCTTCGCCTTCAAAATCCGGGGGCTCCTGAACCGCTTGAAAAAGAACGGTCGTGCCAAAAACCGCCACCAGAATGACGTGCAGGACAAAAGAGATGGTGAAATCCCGCGAGTTGCTGAACTTGTCGATCAGCTTTTGGAGGAAAAGATTCTGTTGCGAGGGCATCAGTAATTCCTTAAGCCAAAAGACGAGTCCGTGCGAGGGAAAAAATCACGCGACGTCCGCAATTTCCTGCCGGGACGGGCGGGGGAAATTTTCTCAGGCAAGAATCTTGCGGAGATTGACGACCGCGTCGAAGCAATCCGATGCGCAGCGCCGGGCGGCGCGGGAATGCTTTTTCCAATCCGAGCGGATCCGGCCGACGGCCTCCGCCGCCTCGTCAATGTTGCGGACAAAGAACATGCCGCTCTCCTGGGGGAGTCCGACGGCACCGGTGGGCTCCGAGACCACCGGGCGGCCGAGCGCGAGATAGACGGCCGAGCGGTCGCTCAGCCAGCCGGACATCGCGAAGCTCTCGAGTTTCACGGCGCTGAACTCGGCGGTCGATCTCCGGAGGTAATCGTAATAGATCCGCGGGGTGCGGGCAATCTTGTGAGGATCGACATGACGCCATCCCATGGCCCGGATCCGTTGCCTCTCCGGATCGTCGGCGGCCAGGTTCATGGCGAGCTCAAATGTGGCATCCGGATGGCGGGATGGGAGGAGCGCAAATTTTTCGAATGCCGCTTTTTTGGAAAAGTCCCGCCACTCGCCGTCCCACTCGATTGACCCGTCCCAATACCATTGGCCGATCGTCGTGAACCGGTCCACCGGCGGGCGCGGCGCGGCTTCAAAGAGCGTGGTGTCCACAAGCGGGCAGTAGGTATTCCAGTGCACGGACGTCTTGGGAACCTTGGACCCCGGGCCGTAAATATTGAGCCCGATGGACCAGAATTCCTCATGGCAGGACTGCCCCATTTCCATTCGCTGCATCCAGAAGCAGACCTCGGTGGGATCGAGGCTACAGAGCTTGCGCACGGTGAAGCGGCCGAGGAGCGGCATGCGGATCGAGTAGCTCAGGTTCAGGAGCACGCACGGGCCTCCGGTCAGGTCGAGGAACTTCCGGCGGGACAGCCCGAAGAACCGCGCCCGGGACAAATCCTGCTCTGCCGTCCCGCCCGGAAAAACAATCAGGCAGAACGATCCGTCGAGCCCGAACTCCCGGAGCCGCCTGCGGAACGTGTCCGCGATCCGGGCATCGCGCGCGGGATCGCCCGTCGACGGCATGACCTCGAGCCAGAGCGCGGGCCGCCGCATCCGGCGCAGGCCGAGAAGGTATTGGAGGGGAACGGAAAAATTTCCGCCGCCCTCGGGGTATTTTGCGGCGAACCCGCATCCCAGGATCACAGTGCCATCGGTGGGCTTGGACATGCCGGACATCATGCGCCGGTGTCGCCCCGGCTTCAAGCCTGACAAATCGCACGCGGCAATAATCGCTTCCCGCATTTCCTGCGCTTGCCAATCGGCGGGCGGGATTTCATGATGCGCGGTCATATGGACGCCCTCATTGATCTCCTGCAACAGAATGCCCTGATGTCGCACGCCGACATGGCCCGCCTGCTCGATATGGAGCTCGCGGAAGTGGATTCCGCGATCACGAAGCTCGAGGCCGAAGGCGTGATCCTCGGCTACCAGGCGATCATCAACCGCGAGAAATGGGATGCCGACAAAGTGACGGCGATCATCGAGGTGAAGATCACCCCCGAGCGGGATGGCGGGTTTGACCGGATCGCCTCGCGCATCGCAAAGTTCGAGGAGGTGCAGAGCTGCTACCTGGTCAGCGGCGGCTACGACCTGCTCATCGTCATCGAGGCGGCCAACCTGAGGACCGCCGCCGCCTTTGTCGCGGAGAAGCTCAGCACGATCGGCGCCGTCCAGTCCACCGCCACGCATTTCCGGCTCAAGACGTACAAGGAAAACGGGACGTTCCACAACTTTGACTCCGCATCCGAGCGGCTTTCGGTTTCGCCGTGAGCATCCGGATCGCCGACCACGTCCGCGAGATCCCGCGCTCCGGGATCCGCGACTTTTTTGAAATCGTCCAGACGATGGACGACGTCGTCTCGCTGGGGATCGGCGAGCCGGATTTCGCCACGCCGTGGCATATCCGCGAGGCCGCGATCTACGCGCTCGAGCGTGGCCGCACCGGCTACACGTCGAACCTCGGTCTGCCCAGGCTCCGCCGCTCGATCTCGGATTACGTGCGCCGGAAATTCGGGCTCCGATACGAGCCGCTCTCTGAGGTTCTGGTCTCCGTGGGCGTCTCGGAGTCGATCGACCTTGCCCTGCGGGCGCTGCTGAATCCCGGCGACGAGGTCCTCTACCACGAGCCGTGCTACGTGTCCTACGCGCCGAGCATCACGCTGGCGCGCGGGGTCGCACGGGTCGTCGAGACGCGGGTGGAGGACGGCTTTTGTCTCACCGCTGCCGCGCTGGAAAAGGCGATCTCCCCGCGCACGCGGGTGCTCATGATGAATTTCCCCACCAACCCGACGGGCGCCACGATGGAGCCTGCCGGGCTTGAGGAAATCGCTGCGGTCTGCATACGGCACAACCTCGTCGTGATGACCGATGAAATCTACAGCGAACTGATTTTCGACGGCGGCACGCACACGAGCATCGCCTCCTTCCCGGGAATGAAGGAACGCACGGTGTTCCTGCACGGGGTGTCGAAGGCGTTCGCCATGACCGGATGGCGGATCGGCTTCGCCTGCGCCCCGGCCGCCCTCATCGAGGCCATGATGAAGATCCACCAGTATGCGATCCTCTGCGCCCCGATCATGGGCCAGGACGCCGCGATCGAGGCGCTCGAGCGCGGCGATCACAGCGTCGAAAAGATGCGCAAGGAATACGAGCTGCGCCGGAATTTCATCACCCGCGCCCTCAACGACATGGGCCTCGCCTGCCACAAGCCGAAGGGCGCATTCTACGTCTTCCCCAAAATCATCGGGCTCACGAGCCGGGAGTTTTCCCTGCGCCTGCTCAACGAGGAAAAAGTCGCGGTGGTCCCCGGCACCGCTTTCGGCCCCAGCGGCGAAGGCCATGTGCGCTGCAGCTTCGCCACCGGCCTGGACCAAATCAAAATCGCCATGGATCGCATGGCGGGATTCGTCGCCCGGTTGAAACCCCGGGCTCCTCTCATCGTTGCGGCCATCGCCGCCGGGCTCTTCCACCTCGTTTCCCCAGCCCATGCTGACTGGACGCACTATCGCGGTCCGGCCTCGACCGGGGTCTCCGCCGAGAAATTGTCCGCGGTGATTCCGAAGGATGGGCCGAAGCCGCTTTGAAGGCCGGCTCACGACCTCGAAAATAATTTCCGTTGTTCAACTCCGCCGGCTTTGGTAGAAGCAACGGCCCGCCTGATTGGCGGGCGCATCCAAAAAAACCAAAAAAACAATTACCATGAGCGACAAGAAAAAATTCCGTGCCGGGATCCTGTTCGGCGATGAAGTGAAAGAAGTTCTCGACTATGCGAAGGCGAACGAGTTTGCGCTTCCGGCGGTGAACTGCATCGGGACCGACACCGTCAATGCGGCGCTGGCCGCCGGGCGCGAGGTGAACTCGCCGATGATGATCCAGTTTTCCAACGGCGGCGCGCAATTTTTTATTGGCAAGGGCGTGAGCAAGGAGAACCAGCTCGGGCCGATTCTCGGAGGGATTGCCGGTGCGCGCTATGCGGATGCGGCAGCGAAAGCCTACGGGGTTCCGCTGATCCTGAACACCGACCATTGCGCAAAGAAGCTTCTGCCCTGGGTGGACGGGATGCTTGCGGCCGCCGAGGAGCAGTTCGCAAAGACAGGCCAGCCGCTCTACAGCTCGCACATGCTCGACCTTTCGGAGGAACCGCTCGAAGAAAACATCGGGATCTGCGCGAAATATCTCAAGCGGATGAGCAAGATCGGCATGACCCTCGAGATCGAACTTGGCGTCACCGGTGGAGAAGAGGACGGGGTGGACAATTCTGCGGTCGAAGAAGCACGGCTCTATACGCAGCCGCAGGAGGTCGCCCACGCCTACGAGGTCCTCAGCAAGATCAGCCCGAACTTCACGGTCGCGGCGGCTTTCGGAAACGTCCACGGGGTTTACAAGCCGGGGAACGTGAAACTCAAGCCGGTGATTCTGAAAAATTCGCAGGACTTCATCGCGAAGAAATTCGCCACCGGTCCGAAGCCGGTGAATTTCGTTTTTCACGGCGGGTCCGGATCCTCCCGCGAAGAGATTCGCGAGGCGCTCAGCTACGGGGCCGTGAAGATGAACCTCGACACCGATCTCCAGTGGGCATTCTGGGACGGCGTGCGCGCCTATGAGGCGAAGAACCATGATTTCCTCCAGGGCCAGATCGGCAATCCGACCGGCCCCGACGCACCGAACAAAAAATACTACGATCCGCGGACCTGGCTCGGAGCCGGCGAAGCCGCCTTCACAAAGCGTCTCGTCACCGCATTCGAAGACCTCAACTGCATCGGACGCAACGCTGGCTGACAAGGCGTCCGCAGGAGTTGTCTTCCTGTTCATCGAATGTTTGCGAACCATCGGCCGGCATGACCCCATGCCGGCCGTATGATGTCGTCGTGATCGGCGGGGGCGCGGCCGGGCTTTTCTGCGCCTTCACCGCGGGGCAGCGGGGACGCAAGGTTCTCGTCCTCGAGCACAACGACCGGGTCGGGGAAAAAATCAGGGTGTCGGGAGGCGGACGCTGCAACTTCACCAACACCCACGCGGGGCCGGACAACTACATTTCCGGGAACCCGGCGTTCTGCCGGTCGGCGCTGGCCCGGTTCTCGCCGCGGGATTTTCTCGCGATGGTCGCGAAACACGGGATTGCCTTCCACGAAAAAACTCCCGGCCAGCAATTTTGCAACGGCTCCTCGCAGCAGATCATCGGGATGCTTTTGAGCGAGTGCCGGGCGGCGGGTGTCGAGATCCGGTGCGGCTGCCGGATCGGGGAGGTGCGCCCGGGGTTCCATGTGCGGACAACTACCGGGGATGTTTCCTGCGATTCCCTGGTCGTGGCCACCGGCGGGCTCTCCTTTGCGAAGCTCGGTGCCAGCGACTTCGGACACCGGATTGCCCGTCAGTTCGGAATGCGCGTCACAGCCCTCCGACCCGGCCTCGTGCCATTGACATTGGCAGAATCCGACCTCTGCGTGTTCCGACCGGTCAGCGGCGTTTCTCTTCCGGTGCGGGTCAGAAGCCATGGGGGGGATTTTGCGGAATCTCTTCTTGTGACCCACCGGGGATTCAGCGGACCGGCCATCCTGCAGATTTCCTCGTTTTGGAATCCGGGAGACCGGCCGCTCTTCGATCTCCTGCCCGGCAAAACGATCCCGTTCCGCCGGGGGGCCACAAGCGCCCCGGCTCTGCTTTCGGAAATCTGGCCGCGCAGGTTCGCCGATGCCTGGTGCGCGCTGCACGCCCCACAAAAACCCCTGAACCTGTGGTCGGATCGCGACCGGAACCGGATCGAGGACCTCGCCCACAACTGGCCGGTCGCGTTCGCGGGAACCGAGGGCTACGCAAAAGCGGAGGTCACGCTCGGCGGGGTTGACACCGGCGGCTTGTCCTCGAAAACCATGGAGTCCCGCACCCAGCGAGGGCTCTTCTTCATCGGAGAAGTTGTGGATGTCACCGGATGGCTGGGCGGATACAACTTCCAGTGGGCGTGGGCGAGCGCCCGCGCCGCAGGGGAAGCGGCCTGAGCTTAGGGAAGGCAATTTTGCCAGCAGTTTTTATTTCCGAATGGCGGACTTCGTTGGTAGAAGTTTCCCATGTCATTTGCAGGAACCCATACCGCTCTCGTCACGCCGTTCCGCGGAGGCCGGTTTGACGCGGACGCCTTTCGCGGGCTCATCGAGGAACAAATCGCGGGCGGAATCACCGGCATTGTCCCGGTGGGAACCACCGGGGAGTCCCCCACCCTCGACCACGACGAACACAACGAAGTGATCCGCGCCGCGATCGAGGCGGCCAACGGACGCTGCACCGTGATCGCCGGGACCGGATCGAACGCCACCTCCGAGGCGGTCGCCCTGACAACGGAGGCCGGGCGGCTCGGGGCCGACGCCGCCCTGCTGGTCGCTCCCTACTACAACAAACCCTCGCAGGAGGGCCTCTACCGCCACTTCCGCGCCATTTCGGAATCGGTCAAAATCCCGCTTGTGCTCTACAGCATTCCGGGACGCTGCGGAATCGAGATCGGGGTGGAAACCGTCGTGCGCCTGGCGAACGACTGTCCGAACATCCGCGCGATCAAGGAAGCCGGCGGTTCTGTCGAGCGCGTCAGCCAGCTCCACGCCGCGCTTCCTCCCGGGTTTGAAATCCTCTCCGGCGACGACTCCCTGACGATTCCCTTCCTGTCGGTCGGAGCGGTCGGAGTGATCAGCGTGGCCACGAACCTTTATCCCGCCGAAATTTCGCGCATGGTCCGCCTCTGGCTCGACGGCGACACGGACGGCGCGGCGGCAATCCACCGCCGCCTGTATCCGCTTTTCAAAGACCTCTTCATCGAGCCCAACCCGGTCCCGGTGAAGTTCGCCCTCTCGCTGCGCGGAAAAATGACGCCGGACGTCCGGCTTCCGCTCTGCGAGATGTCCTCCGCAAATTCCGAAAGGCTGCGCAAAACCCTGGAGGCACTCCGATGATCCATCTCCTCATCAACGGCTCCAAAGGACGGATGGGCCGGATGCTCATGGCCTGCGCCGCGGAAGATCCCGAACTCGCCGTCTCCGCCGAAGTGGATGTCGGCGACGATTTTTCGGCCGCCCTTGCCGGATGCGATACCGTGATCGACTTCACCCACGCCCACGCCACGGCCGGTGTCGCGGAAGCCTGCGCCGCAGCGGGAAAATCTCTCGTCATCGGAACCACCGGCCAATCGGACGCCGACCGCGCGCGCATCGCCGGGGCCGCCGGAGCCATCCCGATCGTTTATGCGCCGAACTTCAGCGTCGGCGTGAACACCCTCTTCTGGCTCACCCGCAAGGCCGCCGAGATCCTCGGACCGGATTTCGACCTCGAAGTCGTCGAAATGCATCACCGGCTGAAAAAAGATGCCCCCAGCGGAACCGCCCGCCGGCTCGCCGAAATCCTCGCCAGCGTGCGCGGCCTCTCGTATGACACCGACGTGCGGCACGGACGCGAGGGAATGCCCGGCGAACGCACGCACGCCGAAATCGGGATGCACGCGATCCGGGGCGGCGACGTTGTCGGGGATCACACCGTCATCTTCGCCAATACCGGCGAACGCATGGAACTCGTTCACAAGGCCTCGAGCCGCGAAACCTTCGCCAAGGGAGCCCTCCGCGCCGCAAAGTGGGCCGGCACACAGTCCGCCGGACTTTATGACATGCAGGATGTCCTCGGGCTCCGCTGAAATGGGCTCGCGCGAAAACACGAAGACAGGAAGAGACAAGGAAAAGGGTGCCATCTTTGACGCCCGCACCGCAAACGGCCGGGACATGAGCCACTTCGGCAGCCTCGCCCAAAGCGCCCTCCGCTCCATCGAGACCACCTTCGAGAAACGCGCCGCGAACGCCCTCCTCTCCAACCGCGGCGGACTCCTGCCCACCCTCGACGAAACCCCCAAAGCCGACGCCGGGGACTGGGAACTCGTCACCTGGCTCGTCGTCCTCGACCCGAAATCCTGAACCATGCCAATGAATCCCCCCCTCGATTCGCTCATCCTGACCATCCGGGACCAAAAAGTCATCCTCGACGCCGATCTTGCCGGGATCTACGGGGTTGCGATCAAGGTTCTGAATCAGGCCATCAAAAGAAATGCCGACCGTTTCCCTGCTGATTTCATGTTCCAGCTCTCGGAAGAGGAATTTGTTTCTTTAAGGTCACAAATTGTGACCTTAAAGACTGGCCGGGGACAACACAGAAAATACCTTCCCTACGCCTTCACCGAGCACGGCGCCCTCATGGCGGCCAACGTCCTCAACAGTCCGACAGCCGCCAAAATGAGCGTGTATGTCGTCCGGGCGTTCATCAAACAGCGCGAACTTCTGATGGCGCAATCCGATGTCCTGAAAAAGCTCGCCCAGATGGACGCCAAGCTCCTCCAGCACGACGACGACCTCCGCGTGATCTGGCAGGAGCTCCAGCCGCTCCTCAATCCCCCGCCCGTTCCACCCAAACCCCGGATCGGCTTCCACGCCAAAGAAGGCAGCCCGCCCTACCACTCAAAACCTCGCGCCCCGAAAAGAAAGCGCTGAACCTCTGCCCTTCCGCATTCTCCATTTCAAATTCCACATTTTCCCTGAATGCCCGCTGTCACGCCCGAGCAGAAGCAAACCTGCGAAGCCCTCTCCAACGCGCTGATCCACCTTCGTTTACTGAATCTCCCGCTGGACCTGCTGATGACTTTCGGGTCCGCCACATTCCAGGAGGGCTGCAAACGTATCGTCAACGGCCCCCAATCCTTCGCGTCTTCGTGCCTTCGTGTGAACCAATCCCCCAGCAACCCATGAGAGCCGGCATCGCACTGGGCTCGAACCTCGGGGACCGCATGCATTTTCTGCAAGAAGCGCGCCGACATCTCTTTGCCCTCAACGAACACCCCGGCCCGTTCCTCTGCTCAAAAATCTACGAGACCGACCCGGTGGATTGTCCGGATGGCACCGCGTCCTTCCTCAACGCGGCCATCGAGATCGAGACGTCGCTTTCCCCGCTCGACCTTCTGGCGCGCCTGCAAGCCATCGAGGCCGGACTCGGCCGCCCCAAAGAGCGCTCCTTTCATGGACCGCGCACGGTGGATTTGGATCTCCTTTACTGTGACGATCTCAAGCTGTCGCACCCTTCCCTCACCCTGCCGCATCCAAGAATTGCCGAGCGCCTTTTTGTCCTGACCCCCCTCCGGGACATCTGCCCAAACCGAATCCTTCCCGGAGAAATTTGTGAGGTCCACACATTATGCGACCGGTTGGAATCACAAGGAGAAATTTCACTGATAATTAAATATCTATCTTTGTGATTATAAATTATTTAAATTGTATTTTTACGATATGAAAAAAACCGCTGACTCTCTCCTGAAAGCCAAGGAATCCGGCCGGAAGGTCGTGTGCCTGACCGCGTATGATTACCCGACGGCGCGTGTGTTGGACGAGGCGGATTTGGACATCATCTTGGTCGGAGATTCGCTGGGGATGGTGGTGCTGGGGCATCCGGATACGACGTCGGTGCGGATGGAGGATATGCTGCACCACACGCGGGCTGTGGCGCGGGGAGTGAGCCGGGCCTGGGTGGTTGCGGATCTGCCCGCGGAGAGTTGTCCGTCACCGGAAACGGCGGCGGAGAATTCCGCGCGCCTGGTTGAGGCAGGAGCCGATGCGGTGAAGATCGAGGGAGCGGCCCTGCGGATGGTGGAAGCGATCCGGGCGGCGGGGATCGAGGTTGTGGGGCACCTCGGCATGCTGCCACAGCGGGTGCGGGAGGAAGGTGGCTACCGGATCAAGGGCCGTTCGGAAGCGGAGGCAGAAAGCTTGCTGCGCGATGCGAAGGCTCTGGAGGAAGCTGGGGTCAGCGCGCTGGTGCTGGAGTTGGTGCATCCCCCGGTGGCGGAGCAGATCACAACGAGCGTTAGAATCCCGGCAATCGGGATCGGGAGCGGTTCCGCGTGCGACGGTCAGATTCTCGTGCTCCACGACATGATCGGGCTTTTCCCGTGGTTCCGCCCGAAGTTTGCCAGTGCCCGTGCGGACGTGGCGGGCGAGATCCGCCGGGCGGCGGAGGAGTTCGTCGCGGCGACGCGGGCCGGGGAGGCGTGATATCACCCGAGAAAAAGCAGTTGGATTTCTTCACGCAAAGGGCGCAAAGCCCGCAAGGCAGAAAGATACGCAAAGGATGAGATAGAAAACGTGCCACCCCAAGGGGGGGGTGCTGTATCTTTCATAAATTCCTTCCCTTGCGTACATTGCGTCCTTTGCGTGAGTCTCTTCTTCTGGATTTCGGATTACCACGCCAGCGCGCGGAGGCGTGAGGCGGCTTCGAGGGCATTTGCGCGGCTGTTGAATGCGGAGATCCGGAAGTAGCCTTCGCCGGCAGAGCCGAATCCGCTGCCCGGGGTGACGACGACATTTGCCCCGACGAGGACCTTGTCAAAGATCTCCCAACTGGTCATGCCCTGCGGTCCGCGCACCCAGATGTATGGGGCATTCTCACCGCCGTAAACCGCGAGGCCGCAGGCGCGGACCGCATCGAGCAGGATCGAGGCATTCCCCATGTAGTGTTCGACGAGGGAGGCGACTTCCGCCTTGCCCTCCGTCGAGTAGAGCGCAGTGGCCGCCCGCTGGGTGACATAGCCGACCCCGTTGAATTTCGTGCTGAACCGGCGGTTCCAAAGCGGGTGAAGCGGGTGCTTTCCCCCGGCGGACGTCTCGCACACGAGTTCCTTCGGCACGACGGTAAATGCGCACCGCACGCCGGTGAACCCGCCATTTTTTGAAAAGCTGCGAAACTCGATCGCGCATTTTCTGGCGCCGGGAATTTCGTAGATCGAGTGCGGGATTTCGGGATCCTTGATGTAGGCCTCGTAGGCGGCGTCGAAAAGAATGACCGCGTCGTTCGCGAGCGCATAGTCCACCCAGGCGGTGAGTTGTCCGCGTGAGGCGGTGGCGCCGGTCGGGTTGTTCGGATAGCAGAGGTAAATGAGGTCCGCTTTTTCCCGCGGCACGGCGGCCACAAATTCGTTCTCAGCCGTGCAGGGCAGATAGACAAGCCCCGCGTAAAGCCCGGCGTCACTGCCGGGGCCGGTATGCCCGGCCATCACATTGGTATCCACATAGACCGGATAAACCGGGTCCATGACGGCAATCCGGTTGTCGTGGCCGAAAATGTCCAGAATGTTCCCGCAATCGCATTTCGAGCCGTCCGAGACAAAAACCTCATCGTCCGCGATCTCGCATCCGCGCGCCCGGAAGTCGTTCACCGCGATCGCGTGTCGGAGGAACTCGTATCCCTGCTCGGGGCCGTATCCGTGGAACGACTCGCGCACGCCCATTTCCTCCACCGCTTCGTGCATTGCGGCGCGAACGGAGGCGGGGAGCGGCTCGGTCACATCCCCGATGCCGCAGCGGATCAGCCTCGCGGCCCCATCGGGGCTGGAGTCGGTGAACGCCTTGACCCGGCGGTTGATCTCCGGGAACAGGTAGCCGGCTTTGAGCTTGAGGTAGTTGGAATTGAGCCGGGCCATTCCGTCGTCAAGCGATCGCCGCGTCGTAGTTTTTCTGCGCGACCGTCCACGAGACGGTGTTCCACCAGGCTTTCAAGTAGTCGGCCCTCCGGTTCTGGTAATTCAGGTAATACGCGTGCTCCCAGACGTCGCATCCGATGACCGGGATGCCCGGGCACTCGGCAACGCCCGTCATGAGCGGGTTGTCCTGGTTCGGGGACGAGCAGATGCAGAGCGACTTGTCGGCCTTGGCACAGAGCCAGACCCATCCGCTGCCGAACCGGGCGAGGCCGGCGGCTTCGAATTTCGCCTGGAAATCGGCGAAGTTGCCGAACGACTTGGCGATGGCCTCCGCAAGCGATCCGGTCGGTGCGCCGCCGCCACCCGGGCACATGAGGGTCCAAAAAAAGCTGTGATTCCAGTGCCCGCCGCCATTGTTGCGGACAGCCCCGCGAATCGCATCCGGCACGGATGCCAGGTCGCCAATCAGCGCATCGAGCGGCTTCGCGGCCAACGCGGGCGCGCTCTCGAGGGCCTTGTTGAGATTTGTGACGTAGGCGGCGTGGTGCTTGTCGTGATGGATCTCCATCGTGCGGGCGTCAATGTTCGGTTCAAGCGCCGTGGCCGCGTAAGGAAGGGAAGGAAGTGTGAATGACATAATAGTTTTGTTTCTGCCTTCAAAGCTAAGTCGCCCCGCCGACCTTTCAAGCGTTATTGTTCGGAAGAGGATTCGTGGAAATGCCACAAAGCCGGGTTGAGATTTTTCCCGCTTCCGTGCAAAGTCCTCCGCATGACCAAAGGATTTCTCGACAAACTCATCGAACGGATCCGCCTCGTCCAGCCGGGCGAGGTCCAGAACTACCTCGTCGAAATCGCGCGCGAAAAGGGGTTCCTCGAAACCATTTTCAACACGATCCTCGAGGGCGTGATCGTGACCGACCCGCAAGGCCATGTCATTTACCTCAACCGCGCGGCATGCGGGTTCTTCGGCATCGAGGCCGGAAAAAGCCTCGGCCAGCCGCTCGGCGAAGTCGTCCGCGGACTCGACTGGGAGGCGCTCAACGGCACCGAGATCGTCAACCGCGACCTCGAAGTCTTCTATCCCGAAAACCGGATCCTGAATTTTTACGTCGTTCCCCTGATGAGCGACGAGGCGGACGCACGGAAGCGGGAACTCGCCGGCGGGGCGGTCATCCTGCGAGACATCACGCAGAGCCGCCGCGCGACGCAGGAGACGATAGACAGCGAGCGGTTTTCCGCATTGACCCTTCTGGCCGCCGGCGTGGCCCACGAGATCGGCAACCCGCTCAACTCGCTCGACATCCATCTCCAGCTCATGCAGCGGCAACTGCGAAGGCTCCCCGCCAAGAACCGGGACGCGCTCGGGGAATCCGTGGCGGTGGCGCGTGGCGAGGTCGAGCGGCTCGACCACATCCTCACCCAGTTCCTCCGGGCCATCCGCCCGCAGCCGCTCGACCTCCGGCCCGCGAATATCAACAGGATCCTCGACGAAACCCTGGCTTTCCTGGCAGCGGAAATTCAGGATCGCGACATCCTTGTCGAGAGTGAGCTGGACAACAATCTTCCGCAGATCGGCCTCGACAGCGAGCAGATCAAGCAGGCGTTCTACAACGTGAGCCGGAATGCGTTCCAGGCAATGAAGTCGGGCGGGATCCTGCGCATCCGGACATTTGCCGACGAGACCCATGTCAACATCACGTTTGCGGACACCGGCGGCGGCATCTCCCCCGAGAACATCTCCCGGATTTTTGAACCGTATTTCACAACGAAGTCCGGCGGCAACGGGCTCGGACTCCTGATCGTGCGGCGGATCGTCCGCGCGCACGGGGGCGAGGTCGTGCTCGAAAGCAGCCCCGGACGCGGACTCACGCTGACGATCCGACTCCCCCGCGCCGACCGCAGGGTCCGGTTTCTGGAGCAGGGAACCCCGGCCGCCTGATGTCCTGGGAATTTATTCTTCTCTTTGCCGCAGCCTGCCTGGCTGGGGCGGTCAATTCCGTGGCGGGCGGCGGAACGATCATCACCTTCCCCGCGCTCATCGCGTTCGGAATGCCGTCCATCCAGGCGAATGCGACCAGCACGCTCGCGCTGATCGTGGGAATCGGCGGCAGCCTCTACGGCTACCGCGCGCACCTGCCCGCCGCGCGGCCATGGCTCAAGGCCTTCGCCCCGGTGAGCATCGTCGGAGGACTCCTCGGCGCATGGCTCCTCACGCGCACGAACGAAAAGTTTTTCGACCAGCTCGTGCCGTTTCTGATCCTCTTCGCGACCGTTCTTTTTTTGTTGAACAACGTGGTCCGCCGACTCGCCGGGATTGAGTCGTCGGCCGGGGGCTCGCCCGCCGCCACATGCGCGGCGGTCCTGCTGCAATTGGGAGTGGCGGTTTACGGCGGGTATTTTGGCGCGGGCATCGGGATCCTCATGCTCGCAACGATGGGGCTCGTCGGGCTGCATCACATCCACGAGATGAATGCCATCAAGACGATCCTCAGCGCGCTGATCAATATCGTCGCCGCCGGCTACTTTGTTTTCGCCGGCCTCATCGTCTGGCCGCAGGCGCTCGTCATGACGGCCGGTGCCGCGATCGGCTACTTCCTCGGCTCGCACTACTCGCAAAAAATCCCGCAGCGGCATGTCCGAATCCTGGTCGGCCTCATCGGCATCTCGCTCTCGGCCGTCTTTTTCTGGCGGGAGTTTTTTGCGCGGTGACCGGCGGGGCGGATTCAGGAGATCTCCAGCCGGTAGCCGAGGCCGTGGACGGTGAGGAGGTGGCGCGGGGGGGCGGCGTCGATTTTCTGCCGGAGTTTGACGATCAATTGGTCGAGCGTGCGGGTGGTCCCGTAGTATTCGATCCCCCAGACTTCGTTGAGGATGAGGTCGCGGGAAACCGCGTTTCCCCGCTCGCGGAAAAGAATCGCGAGGACTGCCAATTCACGCGGGGAAAGGTCGAAAGGAACCCCACCCTTCCTGCCGCGCAGGGCACGGCAATCGATTTCGACATCGCCGAACCGCAAAAAATCGGGGGCAGCAGATCCGGAGACCGGCCGGGTGCGGCGGAGGAGCGCATGGACACGGGCGATAAGCTCGCGGAGCCCGAAGGGTTTGGTCACGTAATCGTCCGCCCCGAGTTCGAGGCCGACCACCTTGTCGATCTCCTGGCCTTTGGCGGTGAGCATGAGAATGGGGACGGGATTTTTGGCGGCGCGCAGCTCGCGGCAGATGTCGTAGCCGTTTTTGCGCGGGAGCATGACATCGAGGACAAGGAGGTCAGGCTGCGACTGCTTGACGAGGGCGACGGCCTGTCCGCCGTCGCGGCATGCGCTGACCGTGTAGCCTTCGCCTGCGAGGGCTTCGGTGAGCCCGAGGAGGATGTGCGGGTCGTCTTCAACGATCAGGATGCGTTTGCTCATGGGATGGTTTCAGTGGGGAGCGTGAGAGTGAAAATGCTCCCGCCGCCGGGCCGCGAGCGGCACGTGATGTCGCCGCCGTGGTCCCGCGCAATGCGGCGGGCGAGGGTCAGCCCGAGCCCGGACCCCTGCACCCCGCTGGCCAGCGAGTCGTCGGCCCGGTAAAACGCTTCGAAAATCTTTTCTTCCAGTCCGGGTCGGATTCCGGCGCCACGGTCGAGGATCGAGATGCTGGCGGCCCCGGAGGTCGGGCCGGCCTCCACGAGGACGTCAATTTCCTTTGTTCCGTCGCTGTATTTTTCGGCGTTTGCGAGCAGGTTGACGAGAACCTGCGCAATAGCATCCGCATCGCAGCGGACTTGGCATGAGTCGGGTTTGCAGGAAAATCCGACTTGGAATCCGGCTTCGTGCAAACGCGCGCTCTCGCCGTCGCAAACGCGCTCAACGAGCGGGACGAGGTCCGTCCGGCGCATGTCGTAGGATTTGCGCTTTTTTTCCAGGCGCGCAAAATCGAGGACGTTGTTGACGAGGCGGGTGAGGCGTTCGCTTTCCCCGGCGATGACCCGCAGGTAGCGGGAACGTTTTTCGGGATCTTTGACCCGGTCGTCGGCGAGGAGTTCGGCGAACATGCGGATCGAGGTGAGCGGGGTTTTGAGCTCGTGCGAAACGTTGGAGACGAAGTCGGTCTTCTTGCGGGCGAGGTCGAGCTGTCGCCGGGTATTGGTCGCGACAAAGTAGCCGCCTGCCAGGATGGTCGCGAGGGCGAAGGCAATGAGAAGCGTGAGGGTCAAGGTGACGAGGCGGGCGGACTCGGTCAGTTGGCCGGGATTCGCGAGGTAGAGAGCCGCCTCCCAGTGCGGCAGGATTTCGCCGATCTCGGTTGCGACAAACGGCCTCTTCCACTCGCATCCCGCCTTGTCCGGCGAAGTCGTCACGGGCCGGGCCCGGTCATCCAAAACCGCCAGGACGGTCGTCCGGTCCGGATTTTCCGGCAGGTGGATGATCTTCGCAATCTCCCCGGGGGCGAGCGCCAGACCGAACAACCAATTCGCCCCCGGATCCGGTTTGGTCCAAAAAATCACCTGCAATTCGTTCTGAACGAAACGGGCGAGAATCCCTTGTGCCGCCCCTCCCAAGGCGGTCTGAAAATCCGAATATTCTGGCAGGACTTTCGAGGGGGCGACGAGTTGGGCATCGGTCGCGGCATTCTGCGGGATGATGTTGCGGGTGAGCTGGGCGCTCTGGCCTGCGGCCTTGCGGGCGACCCCGCTTTGCAACGACTCGCCACGGCTGGAATCCTTCGAAAGTTCCGCCTTCGCCCTGGCGCCACCCTGTGCCGGCAGAGCGGGCTGCGCGGCGGACGACCTGTCGTAGAACCTGTCATCTGTTTTGAGTTTCGCCTCCGCATGGCCAAGTGGCACTTGCTGGTAAACCTCCTCGGCGCGCGCGTTGCTCAGGAAAGCGGCGTTGTTGGACAGAAAGTTTTCCACCTGCCGCGTCCCCCGGGCCTGGGCGGACGACGGGTAGGCCAAGGTTCCACCGGGGGTGATCGCAAAAGGGATGCCTCCTTCCGTCCAGATGTCGGAGAGCAAAGGGCCGAAATTCTCGGCGAGGGCGGCGGCGTTGTCCCTGGCAACCAAGGCACGGACGGCTTCCGCAAATGCGCGCTGTTTCGCTTCGATGGCGTTGCGGATTTCCGAGGCAATCACATCCGTCTCCGCCTGGTGGAGGTCGGCCGCCTGGCGTTCGATCAGGATCTTTTGTTTCCCCGCGGTGCTGAGCGCGAGCCAGCCGAGCACGAGGCTCGGCAGGAAGATCGCAACCAGGAAGATGAGCGCGAGGCGTTTCAAGAGCTGCAAGTATGAAGAAGGAAGGCGGAAGTATGAAGAAGGAAATGGGAAGCGGGCGATGGGCGGCATTCGGAACGAACGCCGCCCATTTCCGCATCAGCGCTTCTGGTTTTTGTCCTGATAGTTCTGGTATTGGATTTCCTTGCGGCTCCCGCTGCTGAGCGATCCCCCGGTCTGAAGTTCCGCGGCCTTGCTTTTCAGTTCCCGGTCATCGCTTTTGAGCAGGTCGCTTTGTGCGACAGCCGGAAGCCCGGCATTGGCTGCAGCTTGGCGGAGCAGGACGGCAGCGGCATCTTTCGTCTTGCCGGCATCCGAGAGTTTCACCGCCTCTTCTTTGGCCAGACGGTTGCGGGTGATCGCCACGCTGGAGGCGACGTCCGCCTGGATCGACTTCTCGACCCGGGAGAAGTCGGTTGTCTGTGCGACTTTTGCCGATCGGTTTTCGTTCGAGGGTTTGCCGGTCCCGGAGTCGTCGTAGGAGAGCTCGACATGGGCAAGCTCGATTTCCTTGGCGTCGCTGGCCGGGGCATCACACGCAATGAGAAACCGCCGGGTCTGCGAGCCGAACAGCTCGGCCAGCGGGATCGTGAGCGTCTGCCCGTGGAACGTGAGGTCGTCCTCGCCCAGCACGCACTTCGGCTTCACACCATCCGGCAGGGTGATGGTGACCTTCACGTTGCGGGCGACCGCATTTTTCACCGTCCCGAGTTCCTCCCGGAAAATCCCCGGGAGCTTTTCGGCATCTTTCACATAGTAGTAATTCGCGTGGCTTGCCTCGGCGAGAGCGGTCATCAGGTCCTCGTTGTAGTCATCGCCGAGCCCCACCGTCGAAACCCCGAAGCCCTCGCCCCGGAGCTCCTTGCCGAGATTGGCCAGGGCCGAAGGCGAGGAGGGACCGACATTCGCGAGGCCGTCCGAGAGGAGCACGATGCGGTTCACCTTTTCCCTGTCGAAATATTTCCGGAGCTGGGCAGCCCCTTTTTCGACACCGGCGTAGAGCGCCGTGGAACCGCCGTTGCGGATGCGGGCGATCTCGCGCTTCATTTCCTCCCTGTCCTTCACGCGCTGCGGCGGGATGATCACCTCCACCTCGTCGTCATACACGACGAGCGAGAAGATGTCGTCCGGACCGAGCTGATCAAGGACCACGCCGGCCGCCTGCCTGGCCTTCTCGAGTTTCGCACCGGCCATCGATCCCGAGTGGTCGAGCACGAGCGCCAGGTTGATCGGCGTCGTGCGCTTGATATCCGCGTCCTTCGCCCGCAACTCCACCAGGACCACCGTATCCCGGGGTCCGCCGGTGAGAAGATACTCCCTTTCCGGTTTCACGGAAAGCGTGACAGAGGAACCTTCGGCCGTCGCGAGGAACGCGAGCGCCGAAGCCGTTATGAGTGATGTGATGGTTTTCACGCCAACAACATCGCCGGATGCCGGATGCCGGTTGTCAGAGCCCTGTCAAAAGATTGTAAAAAAATTGTCAGGATGTCTCCCCTCTCTGCCGGACGTGAAACGGACAGCGGAATGTCGCCCGCGAAGCCGCGCAGAGAAGGGAGAACGACCGGACGGATTCCGCCGATCCGAATTTGCGGAAATTCGCGGATGGGGGTAGAGAAGGATGATGCTTCGATCACTTCTCCGAGTGTTACCGGCTGTTTTTCTTCTTGCGGGCCTTCAGGCTCAGACGATCAACGGACAGCAGGTCGTGCAGGCGACACTGGTTTCCTCTGCAACGGCCGTTGTGCCGGGCCGGCCGTTCGAGGTGGGGCTCCTTCTTGAAATGGCCCCCGGCTGGCACACGTATTGGGAATACAGCGGGGATGCGGGACTGCCGACCAAGATCGAATGGTCGCTGCCGGAGGGGTTCCATGCCGGACCGATCCAGTGGCCGGCTCCGCACCTCATGATCGAGCCCGGAGATATCTGGACATACGGCTACGGGGAAAAAGTTCTGCTGATCACCACGATCGTTCCGCCGCAGGATTTGAAAGCGGGAACGCCGGTCAGCCTGCGGGGGAAGGCCTCCTGGCTTGTTTGCAAGGAGCTGTGTGTCCCGGGCTCGGCGGAGTTGCAGCTCGAACTGCCGGTCTCCGCCACATCCGCCCCCGACCATGCGGAATTGTTCGCGGAGTTCCGTCGGCAGATCCCCTCGGCGGATCCGCCGCCGTTCCGGTTGCGCTGGGAAAAGTCCGGCGGTGCGCAAACGCTTTTTGTCGATAACCTCCCGGCGGGCGAAAAGGCCGAACTTTTCCCGCTTCCTGCCACCGACGGCGACCCGGGGCATCCGTCATCTGACAGGCCCGGAGAATTTCATGTCCAGGGCGGCGGGAATTTCCACGGAGTCCTGGCCGTCGGGAATGGTGCGGGCCGTCGGGCCTGGATCGTCGGGAGCACGGATGCTGTGATCGCGCAAACCGGCCTCTGGCTTGCCCTGTTCTACGGGTTCCTTGGCGGCCTGATCCTGAACCTCATGCCGTGCGTCCTTCCGGTCATCTCGCTGAAAGTCTTCGGATTCATCCGCCAGGCCGGCGATGCTCCCGCAAAAATCTTCGCGCACGGACTGGCTTTCACGGCCGGGATCTTCGCGTGGTTTCTCGGGCTCGCGGCGGTCGTCCTCGTGCTCAAGTCCGGCGGCTCCGAAATCACCTGGGCATTCCAGTTTCAAAACCCATGGTTCAATGCGGCGATCGGATCGGTCGTTTTTGTTTTCGCGCTGAACCTTTTTGGCGTTTTTGAGATCATTCTTCCCGGGCGCGCAAGCAACGCGCTGGACTCCGCCTCGTCATCCGGCGGACTTGGCGGATCATTTTTTCAAGGCGTCTTTGCGACGCTGCTTGCGACTCCGTGCACCGCGCCGTTCCTCGGGTCCGCGCTCGGATTCGCATTCAGCCAGTCCGCCGCAGTGATCCTCGCGATGTTCGCATCCGTCGCATTCGGAATGGCATTCCCGTATCTCCTCCTGACCGCGCATCCGGGGTGGATGAAGTTTCTCCCGCGCCCCGGGGCCTGGATGGAAAAGCTGAAGCAGTTCATGGGGTTCCCGCTCATGGCGACGCTGGTGTGGATCCTCGGCATCATCGGCGGACAGCGGGGGACCGCCGGCGTCTTCTGGTTCCTGTGCTTCCTGCTCTGCCTGGCCATCGCCTGCTGGCTCTACGGCAGCTTTTGCGGCCCCCTCTCCCCGCGCCGCACCCGCACGGCGGCCATCCTCCTCGCCCTGCTCGTTGTGGCCGGGGGCGGATGGCAGTTCCTCGGGCAAAAGTTTTCGCACGCCGGGCTGGCGAAGTCCGATGGAATTGCATGGGTTCCCTTCTCCGCAAAAACCCTCTCCGCGCTGAAGGCGGAGGGGAAATCCGTCTTCGTGGACTTCACCGCCGACTGGTGCATCACCTGCAAATTCAACGAGGGCACGGCGATTGACACGCCCGCCGTGCGCGCATTGCTCGACGAAAAGCATGTTGTCCCGATGAAAGCGGACTGGACAAATGCGAATCCCGAGATCACTGCGGTTCTCAAGAGTTTCGGCAGGGTTGGCGTCCCGTTTTACGTGATCTATCCGGCCGGCAACGCAGACGCCCCGACCGTTCTCCCGGAGCTCCTCACCGAGACCATTTTGTTGGACGCAATAGAAAAACTTCCCTGACCCGTTTGCGCCCGGGCGATTGTGGGCTATGTTCCCGATACCATGAAAACATTCCTCGCGCTCCTCATCGCCGTCGCCACCACGCATGCCCAGGTCGGAAGCCCTGCCCCGGACTTCACGCTCAAAGACTGCGGAGGAAAAGACGTCTCGCTCAGCGAATTCAAAGGCAAGCCGGTCGTCCTCGAATGGACGAACTCCGGGTGCCCGTTTGTCATGAAGCACTACGGCTCGGGAAACATGCAAAAGCTCCAGAAAGACGCCGCCGCAAAAGGGGTTGTCTGGCTCACGATCTGCTCATCGGCCCCGGGCAAACAAGGCCATGCAACGGCCGCGGAGGCCGCAAAAAATTGCGCCGAAAACGGCTCGCACGCCACGGCCTACCTCCTCGACGAGGACGGGAAAACCGGAAAACTCTACGGAGCGAAACGCACGCCGGAGATGTATGTGATCAGCAAGGACGGCATTCTTGTTTATCACGGGGCGATTGATGACAAAAAATCCCCCGACCCCGCCGACATTGCCGGCGCAAAAAATTATGTCACCGCCGCGCTCGATGAGCTTCGCTCCGGCAAACCAATCAGCACGCCCACGACCGGGGCCTACGGCTGCTCGGTCAAATACGCGCAGTAAGGGAGATGCTTCTACGCGCAGGCTGCGCGTGTCGCGAAATAGTTGTCGAAGACCTCGACGGCGTTGGTGCGCGGAAGCCGCTGCGTGGCATCCTCCATTTCGAGGCGCTCGGAGCGTCCCTCCAGATCAATGCGCACCTTCCCTTGTATGAGGAGCGGAATGACCAGCCCGTAGATGTCGTCCCGCTCGTATCCGGCACCAAAAAGTTCATCCAGCTTCTCGGAAAGCGTCACAAAGATCTCCTCGTCGGGACCCGTGCTTCCCGACAGGGTCTTTCTCTGCCGGAGTCGGATGGAATCTGATGTCAGGGAGGAGGGCATCATCATAATGATGTTGATGATACTATGCGATCAGTGAGCATCCTGCAATCGGGAAAAACCATCGGTCCAATGTTTTCAGCTCCTCCGGATACCTGCGGGCTTCTCTCCGGAGATGGAGCCAGTATAAGGGAGCGCATGCCGTCTTCTCCCTGTTGTCCCATCTCCGTGACCTTCGGCCCCTCCGCGCTCCGCGCTCCGCATTCTGCATTTCTTCCGACTCTGGCGGTGATCGCCCTCTTCTTTACCGGAGGCAGCCTGTTCGCGACTCCGCCAGCGCCCGCGATGGATCTTTCCCCGCTGAAAGAGTGGATCGCAAAACAGAAGAACGTCCGCTCGGTCACAGCGGACTTTACCCAGACGCGGGCGCTGCGCACCCTTCGCAGTCCGCTTGCGGGCCACGGACGGCTTTGGTTCCTGGCACCGGACTGGTTCCGATGGGAATTGGGAGATCCCCCGAAAACCATCATCATTGGAACCCCCAAAGGTCTCACGATCATCCAGCCGGACAGGAAACGGGCGGAGAGAAAGCCTGCCGCATCCGCCCCTGGCACCTTTCAGGATTCCGGACCTCTCGGGATGATGCGCTTGCCGGGGGACGGAAGTTTTGAGGAATTCCATCGGCTCGTTCAAGTGCTCGCGTTCGAATCGTCCGGATCCCGCAGCCACCTCGAGATGCTCCCGCGCGATGCGCAGTCAACCCGCGGGCTCGCCGCGATCAAGCTGGATTTCGACAACGTCACCGGACACTGGCTCAGCTTGGAAATTGTCATGCGCGAGGGGTCCTCGATCCGCAATGACTTCCGAAACGTTCGGATCAATCCCAAAGTGAACAAGGATCTCTTCGCATACGATCTGACCGGGTTCCAAGTCACCGATGAAAAAGACTAGGCTTCTCTGGATTCTGCTGGCTGTCCTCGTGCTGGCCTACATCGCAGCCGGCCTGTCGCGAATCTCTTTCAACATCGACATCCTGCGCCTGCTGCCCTCGCACCTCCGCCAGGTCGAGGGGCTCTCGCTTTTTCTCAAAAACTTCGCTCTTCCGAACGAGCTGATCGTCACCGTTGAAGCTCCCGATGCCGGGACTGCGGAGGCCTCCGCCGACGCGCTCGCGAAGGCGCTGCGCTCGCGCCCCGGCCTTGTCAAAAACGCGGTGGCGCGGCCGCCGTGGGAAAACGATCCGGCCAGCCTCTCCGAATTTCTGACGTTCCTCCTGCTGAACCAGCCGCGTGACAAATTGGCCGGGATCGCAGAGAAGCTCTCGCCCGGCCAGGCCGGCGCGACACTGCGGGACACACTGGAGGAACTCAGCACCTCCGTTTCCCCGCGCGACATCGCCCGGCTCAGCTACGACCCCTACGGGCTCTCGTCCCCGCTCTCGGACGCCGGAGTCTTTGACGGCGCACAAAAATCCGAATTTTCCTCCACCGATGGGAAGTTCCGGGCCGTTTATGTCGAGGCGGCCCGGCCATTTTCCAACTACAAGCAGACGGATGCGTGGCTGAAGCAGATCCGGGAAATCTGTTTGATGTCCGGCGGCGGGGTGAAGCTTGGCTTCACCGGCGAGCCCGCATTCGTCGCCGAGATTTCGACCGGAATGGAATGGGACATGATCACTTCGGCCCTTGCCACCCTCGTGCTCATCAGCCTGATTTTCTGGATTTGTTACGGGCAGTTTGCGCCGCTGCGCTGGTTGCTGGCCATGCTGCTGCTCACGTTCCTGCTTTCGCTTGCGACGGCCGGGCTTTTTCTCAACCAGATTACCGTGATTGGAGCCGGCTTTGCCTCGGTGATGATCGGGCTGAGCGTGGATTACGGGTATTTCATCTACCAGCAATCGCTCCGCCACTCCGGGGACGTGCGCCAGCTCCAGTGGCGGTGCCTGCAAAACATCGTCTGGACAGCAAGTACGACCGCCGCGGCATTTTTCACCCTCAACCTGAGCAGCCTGCCCGGCCTCTCGCAGCTTGGAAATATGGTGGGTATCGGGGTCTGCGTCGGCGCACTCGTGATGCTGGGCGTCTTTGCGCCCATCGCCATGCGCCTTCGCCAGGCGCCCCGGCCGGCCGCCACCTCGCGTCTTGACCCGCTCTTTGCCTCTGCGCGATTCGCCATGACCGGCGAATGGATTGTCATGGGAATGCTCGCCCTGCTGCTGGGTGCTCTTTTCTTCAAGGGCTTTCCCACCACCGATTTTTCAACGGTCACATTCCGTCCCAAAACAAGCACCTCCCAGGCCGCCTTGGAAAATCTTTACCGCCGCCTCACCGATAACCGCGGGCTGCTCAGCCTGGTTGTCACAGGCAGAAATGAAGACGAAGTGCGGGACAGATTACGGAGCGTCCAGACCCGGATGAACGAGGCAATCCAACGCGGGACGGTCAAGCAGTTGACCTCGCCGCTCCCGCTCTGGCCGGACACCACCCGCCAGCGCGAGAACCTTGCCATCCTGGGGCCGCTTGCCAGCGAGCTCCCCCGCCTGCGGGAAACCCTTCTGGAAACCGGATTCACCGACGATGCGTTCGTTCTCACCCCGGCGGTTTTCCAGCAGGCCGACGCCTGGCAGAGACGTGCGCTCCCGCTCTGGCCCGACAACGAAACCAGCCGGTGGATCCTCCGCCGGGTCGCCCGCCACCAACCCGGCTTCTGCCTCGCGCTTGGACTGGTCGAGCCGGTACCCGGAAGGGAAAACGAACTGACGGATTCTTTCCGGGCGGACGGCGTTTATCTCGTCAGTTGGGGCGCGCTCGGCGCGGAGTTGGAACATACGATGCCCCGCGAAATCCTGCTGGTTTCTTTCGGCCTCCTGGCCGGGATCCTGCTCATCCTGGCCATCGGCCTGCGCAGCTTTCGCGCGGTGGTGCTCTTTGCAGCCACAACCGCCCTGGTCCTTGCCTGCCTTGCCGGGGCGATGTCCCTGCTCGGCATGAAGTGGGGCCTGTTCAACTTGGCCGCCGTTCTGCTCCTGCTCGGAACAGGAACCGATTACAGCATCCTGCTCCTCCTCGCCCTGCGGCGCAACGGGGGAGATGTCCCGCGCGCGAGGCGGGAGCTGGGGCTCGTCATTTTCCTCTGCTGCACATCCGCTGCCGCGGGCTTTGGCTCGCTCGCATGGGCCGGCAACACCGGCCTCGCCGCGCTTGGCAAAACGTGCGCGCTCGGTCTCCTGATCGACGGAATGATCTCCCTCTTCCTTCTGCCCAAAGCCTGGGGGCTCCTGTTCCCGTGGAAATCCGCTGGTCCGAAAAGCGCTGATCGCACGATGCTCCCGCAGGGCTGACGTCTCAGTTCCCGACCGTGCTGGCGGTCTGATTCTGCCGGGTCAGCGTGATGAGATCCTCGATGATGTGCAGGGTTTCGTTGCGCACGGGATCCGGCTCCGGCGGCTTGGGGCCTTCCCGCTTCTCGGCCTCGGCTTCCTCGGGGTCATAAAAGCGGCTCTTTTCCCGCTCGCGCTCGTAGGCGACCGGTTCGAGCTTGTCGCGCTTCGAACGGATGTCGTCCAATGTCAACTGCCAGACTTGCGCATTGACGAGCGGCCCGCGTGCGGCGCGTTCATTCTTGCGCAGCTCCTTGCGGGCTTTGTCCTGGGCCAACTCCTTGCGGCGTTCTTTTTCGTTGATGGAAATCGTGTTCGCTTCAATCCTCTCGCGCAGTCGCTTCATGTCCTCGCTGACGTAGAGGAATTCCGGGTCGGATGCGATGCGCGCCTGCGATTTCGCACGGAGTTCGTCCACGAAGAGAGGCGATGCGTAAGGTGCGATCTTCACCGGCGCAACCTCGTCATATTCCAAGCGGTTTTTCAACGAACCCTCCCCGATTTCCACGTTGTCGGTGCGCGAGGGAAGGACGACGTCCGACTCCACGCCTTTGAGTTGCGTGGATCCGCCGAGCACCCGGTAGAACTTTTGGATCGTCAGCTTGAGCGCTCCGGCATCCGCCGCACCCAGGCTGAAAAACGGCATGACCTTGCCGATGTCGAGCACGGTCTGCACCGTTCCCTTGCCGAAGCTGCGCTCGTCCCCGACAATGACCGCGCGTCCGTAATCCTGCAACGCCGCCGCAAAGATCTCGCTGGCCGAGGCGCTGAGCCGGTTCATCACCACGACCATCGGTCCGCTGTAGGCAATCCCCGGGTTCATGTCGCTCGATACGGTGATTTTCCCGTTCGGGTCCTTGGCCTGGACGACCGGGCCTCTCGGGATGAAGAGCCCGGTCAGATTGATCGCCTCCTCGAGCGATCCTCCACCATCCTTGCGGAGATCCATGACGAGGCCCTGGATGTCCTCCTGCTTGAGGCGGCTCAAAAGCACGGCCACATCCTCGGTGGTGCTTTTGGCCGGTCCGCCGCCGTTCATGTTCGCATAGAATAATGGCAGCGTAATCCAACCGATGCGGGTCTTCTTGCCGTTCGGACCTTCCACGTCGAGAATCTCGGCCTTCGCCTCAGATTCCTTGAGCTTCACCACGTCGCGGGTGATTTCGATGATCTGACTCTTCGAGGGGTCCGCGGCATCCCCCGGAATCACCTGCAGGCGCACGACAGTGCCTTTCTTTCCCCGGATTTTCTCAACGACTTTGCTGAGCTTCATGTCCACGACATCCTCGAATTCCGCGTTTCCCTGGGCCACCGCCGCAACCCGGTCGTTTTCCTTGAGGCGCCCGTCGAGATCAGCCGGTCCACCGGGAACGACTTCCATGACGCGGGCAAATCCGTCGTCGCTGCGCAGCACGGCCCCGACCCCGACCAGCGAGAGTTTCATCGAGATGTTGAAATTCTCCATCTCCTCCTTGCTCATGTATTCCGAGTGCGGGTCGTAGGTCTGGGCCAGCGAGGAGAGGAACGAGGTGACGACGTCGTCGCTTTCCGTCTCGCGAACATTGCGCAGTGCCTGATCATAGCGTTTTGTGACAGTCTGCTCGGGCGGGCGCAGGGGAAATTCGTTCAGGCTCTCCTGGAGGAGTTCCGCCTCGACGCGGTCTTTCCACATCTTGTCGGCTTCGGCCATGTCTTTCGGCCATGGGGCCTTCTGCCGGTTCACCTGAACGGTCGCGGCGCGTGAAAACTCGTATTTCTTCTGGGCAAGCTTCTTGTTGCTGGCAACACGGTCTTCGACGCGCTGCCGGAACCGGGCATAGATCTCCTGGGCCGGGCTGAGGTCGCCACGGAAAATGTATTCCCCCAGGTTGCTTCCGTATTTTTTTTGAAATTCGTCCACATCCTGCTGGGTGAAATACATCCGGTTGTAATCCAGATCCATCGATTCCAGATACGTCAGCAGCAGCTTCTGCGACATGGCCTCGTCGAGCTTCTGCCGGCTGTAATGCGCCTGCTCGAGCCAGCGCGCCACCGCGAGCGCAATCTGGCCGGAATCCGGCGATGACGCAGCCTCCAACGGACGGGGGAATGCCCCCGCCGCCAGGACCACCAGGAACCCGATTGCAAAAATATTTCTCATGGATCGTGTGAAAACCTTGCAGAGATCCCCCGGAAAATCAAACTTCGTCATCAACAATCAGACCACTCGACCATGAAACAGTTCAAATCATTTACCGGCGGACCGCTCGATACCAACGCCTTTTTCCTGGAATCCGGGGGCGGAAACCTCCTCTTTGATGCGCCGCAGGGGGCCGATGAACGGTTTGCCGGCGAGAAGGTGGACTGGATCCTTCTGACCCACGGGCACTTCGACCATGTCGCCGACGCGGCAAAAATCCAGCGCCGCCACGGCTGTCAAATCGCCTACCATCCGGATACCGCCCCGATGGTCACCGATGCCGGGTTTTTCCGACGCCACGGGTTTGAGATCGAGATCGAGCCGTTCCATGCCGACCGGTTGCTGGAGGAGTCCGAGGCCTGCGGGGTCGCCGGCACGGAAATGCGCATCCTTCACGTCCCCGGCCACTGCCCGGGGAGCATCTGTTTTTTCTTTCCGGAGGCCGGCACACTGATCGGCGGCGATGTGCTCTTCCGTGGGGGTGTCGGGCGGTGGGATCTGCCGGGCGGCGACGGACCGCTCCTCTTTGAGGGAATCAGAAAAAAGGTGTTTGCGCTGGACGACGGCGTGATCGTTCTGCCGGGTCACGGCCCCGCCACGACAGTCGGTTTTGAAAAAATGCACAACCCCTGCGTCGGGTGACTGATTCTTTGCTCGACAAGACGTTTCCGCACAGGTAATTTTCCTGCTTTAAGTCCTCCCTATTTATGCCTCGATATTCTTACCTTGCACTTGACTCCCGCGGACAGGAATCCTCCGGGGTCATCGAAGCCGAATCTCAAAACGATGCCCTCGGACAGCTCCGGCAGTCCGGATACTTCCCGAAGAGCATCGAGGAGGAGAGCAAAGGGGCGAAAGCCAAATCCAAGAGCCCGGCGAAGGCCAAGTCCGCCGGAAAGAAGGATATTAAAATCACCATCCCCTTCTTGCAGAAGAAGACCATCAAGCCGAAAACCCTGATGATTTTCACGCGCCAGTTGGCGACGCTGATTGATGCCGGCCTCCCGCTGCTCCGCGGCCTGACCGTTCTTTCCAAGCAGGAGCCGGATCCCGTGCTCAAAGGCGTCATCCTCAATCTGGCGGAATCCGTCCAAGGCGGGGGAACGTTCTCCGAAAGTCTGGGCGGACATCCGAAAATCTTCAACAAACTCTACGTGAACATGGTCAAGGCCGGCGAGCTCGGCGGTGTTCTGGAGCTCGTCCTCCTCCGCCTCGCCGAGTTCCAGGAAAAGGCGCAGAAGATCAAAAACAAGGTCGTCGCCGCGATGTTCTATCCGATCATCGTGCTGGTGATCGCGATCGTGATCCTCGGATTCCTGCTGGTCTTCATCGTCCCGAAATTCGAGGCGATTTTCGCGGACATGCTCGGCGGGAAACCCCTCCCGGGCCTCACGGTGTTCGTGATCTCGGCGAGCAACCTGGTCAAGAACAACTCATTCGTGATTGTCGGCGCGGTCGTCGGTTTCGTGCTTCTTTACAAGTTCATCGGCCGGACGAAAAAAGGCACCCAGATCATCGACAACGTGAAGCTGAAAGCGCCACTTTTCGGGGACCTCACCCGGAAGAGCTCGATCTCGCGGTTCACCCGCACGCTCGGAACCCTCGTGACCAGCGGCGTTCCCATCCTTCAAGCGCTGAACATCACCCGCGAAACCGCCGGCAACGTGGTCATCGCCGATGCCATCTCGCAGGTCCACGACAGCGTCAAGGAGGGGGAATCCATTGTCCAGCCGCTCGAGGCCAGCGGGGTGTTCCCCCCGATGGTCATCAGCATGATCGACGTCGGCGAGGAAACCGGCCAGCTCCCCGAGATGCTCCTCAAAGTCGCCGAAGTCTATGACGACGAGGTGGACAACGCGGTCGCCGGGCTCACGTCGCTCATGGAGCCGATCATGATCGTCTTCCTGGCCGTCGTCGTCGGCACGATCGTCATCGCCCTCTTCCTCCCGCTCATCAGCATCATCACCGGCATGCAGTCGCAGACATGACGAAGAAAAAGCTGAAAGCTGAAATTGGAAAGCTGAAATGGAGGGCAAGCGAGCGCACAGCTTCATCCTTCATCCGTCATCCTTCATCCTTTTCTTCCGCCTTTACTCTCATCGAGCTCCTCGTCGTCATCGCGATCATCGCGATCCTCGCGGGGCTCATCCTCAGCACCGTCGGGTTTATCCAGAAAAAGGCCGCCACCTCGCGCGCGGAGGCGGAAATCGCAGCCCTCTCGGCGGCGCTGGAAAGCTACAAGGCGGATATGGGAGAGTATCCGCCGGGGACGAATTTGCCTGGCACCAACAACAACTACCTGCTGACCAATCTGATGCCGCCAACCGGCAAGGTCTATTTTGAGTTCAACAAGGGAATGACGAACACCAGCGGATATATCGTGGATCCCTTTGGGACCACCTATGGATATCAATATCCGGGAAGCGCGAACCGCAACGGCACGAACTTCTTCGACCTCTGGTCCACGGCTGGCTCTACGACCGCGGCGACCAACGAACCCAAGTGGATCAAAAACTGGTAGGAGAGCCGTCTCTCACCGGATACGGCATTTCTATCGTTGCCCACCCGAGGTTTACAGCTTCGGTTCGCCGCTGGAGAGCAGGCTCACAAATTCGCCCGGGTCCTGAACATTGAGGAGGCGGTCGAAAAGGATTTTGTCCCGGCACAAACGCGCGATGGCCCCGACGATCCGCAGATACTCGGCATCAAACGCCGAGGGAATTCCCGCCACGAAGATCAGTCGCACTTTTTCCCGGATTTCCGGGGAGACGAGGCCGCCCGTGGAGCGTCCGGCAGCCATCACCAGCGAACTGACGGCGTTTGTCCGGCCGTGGGCGATGCAGATGCCGCAATCGTTGCAGGTCAGCGCGGGGGCGTTCCGTTCGGTGACCACCTGGACAAGCGTGCCCCAGTTCTGAACGCGCGAATCGCCCTTGAGCCCGGCCAGCACCTGATCCACCCCGCCCGCCTGATCGGCGGCAGTGAGTGCCAGGTTGACCTGCCCGGGAAGAAGGATATCTGAAATTGAAATCATATATTGCTGCCCGTCCACTTGAGCTTTTGCCGCAGAACTTCGCTGAATGAACGTTCCGGCAGCATCGCCAGCGGGAGTTCCCGCGCGCTCTTGCGGACCGTGAGCGAATCTCCCAAGCCCATCGCGGACGATTCCTGTCCGTCCAGCGTCACGAAAACGATCTGCCCCGGCTCGGCGAGCTCGATCTGAATTTCCGAGGCGTCGCTGACCACGACGGACCGGTTCGTCAGCACATGCGGGCAGATCGGGGTGACCACGAAGCCGCCGGAATCCGGCATCAGGATCGGTCCGCCCGCCGAAAGCGAATAGGCGGTGGATCCGGTCGGCGTTGCGACCACAAGACCGTCGGCATGGTATTCGGTGAGCGGCACGTCGCCGAGGCGCACGCGGATTTTCACGAGTTCCGAGCGTTCTCCACGGCTCACGACCGCGTCGTTCAAACCGTGAAATATCCGGGCGTCGCCGGCCGCCAGAGTGAGCCGGGCCTCCAGCAGCGACCGTCTGCTCAGGATATAGTCCTTTTTCCGGATGCTCTCGACCGCACGCGCAATTTCCCCCGGTCCCAGGCAGGTCAGGAATCCCAGCGACCCGATGTTGATCCCGAATACCGGAGGCAGCACTCCGGGAAGTTTGTGCACCAGGCGGAGAATCGTACCGTCGCCGCCCATCACAACGAGCAGTTCGCATTGCGCCGCCAGCGCCTGCTCGTCGAGATCCGAGGTCACTCCCGCCAGCGGAGCCGTCGCCCGCTCCAGCAAAAACGGGATGCTCCGCCTCACAAGTTCGTCGGCCATCGCCCGGACAACCGCCGCCGCACCGGGCTTTTCAGAGTGGGCAAGAAGTCCGATCATGTGAGGAGAAGGTGATGACATTCCGCAGGGGCATCCGGCAGGATGCCGGATGTCCTGCACGCAGGATGCGTGCGCTCCCAATCCGCAATCGTGCTCATGGTTTCAAGTGGGCGAGGTATTCGACATTCCCGTCACGCCCGGTGATTGGTGAGGTGATGTGGCCGCACCACCGGCGGCCGGACTGCCCGATGAACGCGCGGATTTTCTCGACCGCTCTGAGGCGGGCCACCTCGTCACGCACGATCCCGCCGCGTCCGACATCTTCGCGTCTGAGCTCAAATTGCGGTTTGATAAGAACAACCATGTCTGCGTCGGGAGGAAGTAACGCAAAGATCGCGGGAAAAATCAACGTCAACGAAATGAAGCTGACGTCCGCGACCGCAAGGGTCGGGACAGGGTTGAAGTCCGCGGGATCGAGATGACGCGCATTCACGCCCTCCCGCACGTCCACGCGCGGGTCCTGCCGCAGCTTCCAATCGAGCTGGCCGTGGCCGACGTCCACGGCATATACGCGAACCGCTCCGCGTTGCAGCAGGCAGTCGGTGAAGCCGCCGGTTGAGGCCCCGACATCGGCGCACACCCGCCCGGACGGATCGATCCCGAACGCGTCCAGCGCGGCCTCAATCTTGTATCCGCCCCTCCCGACATACTTTTCGCGCGCCGTCACCGCAAGCTCCTGCTCGACCGCGACCTTGTGTCCGGGCTTGTCCGCCGTGTGGCCGTCCACAAGCACCTGCCCGGCCATGATGGCGCGCTGCGCCTTTTCACGCGTGTCAAACAGGCCGCGTTCGACCAGCGACACATCCAAGCGGGACTTGCCAGAGCTCATGTTTTGCTGTCACTGTGATCCATCGCAAACGATTAGTAACGACTATATGGCAGAAGATGAATTGAAAAGACGGATCAAAGAAATGCTCGTTTCCAGCCTGATGCTGAAGATGATCCCGGAAGAAATCGGCGACGAGACTTCGCTTTTCAGCCCGGACGGCCTCGCACTCGACTCGATTGACGCGCTGGAGCTCGCGGTCGCGCTCGACAAGACCTTCGGTGTGGCGACCCCGAGCGCCGAAGTCGCACGCGCCGCGTTCGTGAACGTCAACACGATCGCCGGTTACGTGTCCGCCCAGCCGCCGGCCGCCTAACCCGGACAGCTCCCTTTGGGAACATATTTTTTCAAGCCATGAGTGCCGGACCCAAAGAACCTTCGATCGACCGCGACATCCTGAACCAGCTCAAGTTTTCGCTTGCGCGGGATCCCGATACCGCGACCACGCGCGACTGGTGGATTTCCACCTCGAAGGCGGTCCAGAGCCACATCATCGAACGGATGATCACCACGCAGGGCGTTCATCATCGCCAGAATGTCCGCCGGGTTTATTACCTCTCGCTCGAGTTCCTCATGGGGCGGCTTTTTGTCAACAGCATGTACAGCGCCGGCCTTTTCCAGGAAGTCCGGCAGGCGTTGGAAAAGCTCGGGCTCGACATGGACGCGCTGCGCAAGGAGGAATACGACATGGCGCTCGGCAACGGGGGCCTCGGACGCCTCGCCGCCTGTTTCCTCGATTCGCTCGCCACGCTCGACCTGCCCGCCGTGGGCTACGGCATCCATTACCAATACGGGCTCTTCAAACAGGAATTCCGCAACGGCTACCAGGTCGAGCTCCCCGACGCCTGGATGCAATACGGCACCCCCTGGGAAATCGTCCGCCCGGAATACACCACGGAAATCCAGCTCTACGGGCACGTCGAAAACATTTTTGACGATGGGGGAAACTACGTATCGGAGTGGGTGGGATGGAAGAAGCTCCTGGGTGTCCCCTACGACATTCCGATTCCCGGCTACGGGACCGGAACGGTCAACTTCCTCCGCCTCTGGGAATCCCGGGCCTCCGAGGAATTCAACTTCGAGGCGTTCAACAGCGGCGGTTACGAGCAGGCGGTCCACGAGAAAAATGTGAGCGAAACGGTCTCGAAGGTTCTCTATCCGAACGACAGGACCGAGATCGGCAAAGAGCTGCGCCTCGTCCAGCAGTATTTTTTCGTGGCCTGCTCGCTGAAGGACATCATCCGCCGCTTTCACAAAAGCAACACCGAGTGGGAGGCATTTCCCGTGAAGGTCGCGATCCAGCTCAACGACACGCATCCGGCCATCGCGATCATCGAGCTCATGCGACTGCTCCACGATGAGAACAAGCTCCCATGGGACAAGGCGTGGGGGATCGTCACCCGCACGTTCGCCTATACCAACCACACGCTTCTGCCGGAGGCCCTCGAAAAATGGAGCGTCGGGCTTTTTCAAAAAGTCCTGCCACGCCACCTCCAGATCATCTTTGAGATCAACAAGCAATTTCTGGAGCTCGTCGAAGAGAAGTGGCCGGGCGATGTCGAAAAGAAGCGGCTCCTCTCGCTGATCGAGGAAGGCGGCGGACAGATGGTCCGCATGGCGCATCTCTCGGTGGTCGGCAGCCACTCGGTCAATGGCGTCGCGGCCCTCCATACCCAGCTCCTCAAGAGCGAACTCTTCCCGGAATTCAACGCCCTCTACCCCGGGAAATTCAACAACAAGACGAATGGCATCACCCCGCGCCGGTGGCTGCTCGCCTGCAACCCGCGGCTCAGCGGGCTGATCACAGAAAAGATCGGCGGCGGCTGGGAGCGTGACCTCGGCATGCTTCGCGCACTCGAAGCGTTTGCGGCCGACCCGCAGTTCCAGTCGGACTTCATGGCGGTCAAGCACGCGAACAAGGAGGATCTCGCCCGCGTGATCCTCAACGATTGCGGTGTCGAGGTGGACCCCTCCGCGCTTTTCGACGTCCAGATCAAACGCCTGCACGAGTACAAACGCCAGCATCTGAATCTCCTCCACATCCTCGCGCTCTACCGCCGGATCATCCAGAACCCGGACGCCGAGGTCACGCCGCGCGTGTTCCTCTTTTCCGCCAAAGCCGCGCCCGGATACGACCTCGCGAAGCTCATCATCAAGGCGATCAATGCGGTCGGAGCGAAAATCAATTCCGATCCCCGGGTTGCCGGCAAGATGAAGGTCGTCTTTCTGCCGAACTACCGGGTTTCGCTCGCCCAGCGGATCGTGCCGGCCGCCGACCTCTCCGAGCAGATCTCCACGGCAGGCAAGGAAGCCTCCGGAACCGGGAACATGAAGCTCGCCCTCAATGGTGCGCTCACGATCGGCACGCTCGACGGTGCCAATGTCGAGATCCGCGAGGAAGTCGGCGACGAAAACATCTTCATCTTCGGCAATACCGTCGGCGAAGTGAAGGAGCTTGTGACAAAAGGATACCATCCGCGCGATTACTACAACGCGGACGAGGAACTCCGCGTGATCGTGGATTGGATCGGCTCGAATTATTTCACCCCCGACGAGCCGCCCGGAGTTCTCAGTCCGCTCCGCGACAACCTCCTCCACCACGACCCCTTCCTCTGCCTCGCGGATTTTCACTCCTACAGCGAGTGCCAGAAAAAAGTCTCCGAAGCCTTCCGCGACAAGGCCCGCTGGGCAAAAATGGCCATCCTCAACACCACCCGCATGGGGAAATTCTCGAGCGACCGCACGGTCTCCGAATACGCCCGCGACATCTGGAAGCTCAGTCCGGTCGAGGTCCAATAGCACCAGCGAGAACGGCGCGAAACGAAAGGCAGCCGGTTCCCGGACCTGTTCCGGCAACAAAAACCTCAGACATCCTGACCTGTGGGGGAAACGTGTGAGCCGACAATTCTTTGGAGGTGCGACATTCCTGTCGCACTCTGCATGGTGGACAGGAATGTCCACCCCGATCGGGAAGCCGGTTCCGGTCTCACACGGATTCCCTTCGACGGCTCTTTGATCGGATGACTTCAGGATGTCTGAACCTCCCACACCGGAAGGATCACAACGAAAACGAGCGAAGGGATTGGAATGCGGCTCCCATGCAGTTCAGGACATCGCTTGCACAAAGGGATTCCTGGGAAGCCCCGCGGAGGAGGGCGATTTCCGCCGCCCGGCCACAAACCCAGGCCCCGAGCATGGCCGCCTCGCGCGGGGTATTTCCCTGTGCGATCAACGCGGTGGCAACCCCGGTGAGCACGTCCCCCATTCCCCCGCTGGCCATGCCGGGATGTCCGGTTGTGTTGTAGGCGGCCGGCCATCCCCGCTCTCCGATGAGGGTCCGGGCTCCTTTGAGGAGGAGAGTCACCGGGTGGATGTCCACGAATTCCTGCATCCAGCAAAGACGGCTGCGTCCGTTCTGCGAAGAGAGGCGTTCCATCTCGCCCGGGTGCGGGGTCAGCAGCCTCGGGCCCGCGCTCCGATCAAGCACGGTGGGATCCCGCGAAACAATATTCAGCGCGTCGGCGTCCACCACGCACGGGCATTCCGCCCCCCGCACCACGGCAAGGATTTCCTCCGCATGCCGGGTGGAGAGCCCGGGGCCGATCGCAATGGCATCCCAGTGCTCTGCAAGAATCTCCTCGTAAGAATTCACCGGGCGCACCATGACCTCCGGAACCACGGCCGGCGCCAGAAGGGAATACACCTCCGGTTTGACACAGAGAGTGACAAGCCCTGCACCGCCCAAAACAGCAGCTTCCGCACAAAGTCGCGCCGCACCGGTGAAGCCGACCGAACCCGCCACCACAGCCACGCGCCCCGCCATTCCCTTGTGAATGCCGAAGATCCTGGGAGGAACGAGAGGCGCAAGGATCCCGGAGGTCAGCACGAACCCGGAAGCGGCCCCTTCCGGCGAACCGATTTCATCAAGGCTGGCGACCGCAAGCCGTCCAACGAAGTTCACTGCGGAATCCGCCACCAGCCCCGTCTTCGCAAATCCCATGGTGACGGTCGCATCCGCCTGTACACACGTGTCACCGGGAATTCCGGAATCGGCATCCAAACCGCTCGGGACGTCCGCAGCGAGGACCCAGGCCGCACGGGTTTGGCGGAGACGATTGATTTCCCGGATGGCGGAGGCGACCGGCTCTCGGGGAGGCCCCGAGGCTCCTATGCCAAGAAGTCCGTCGAGGATCACGAGAGGAAACTGCGGATGCCCACCGACCGGGGCCGGGAGCATTTCCAAGCGTGAGGCTGTGAGCGGAGCGAGAGGAGAATCCGATAGAACCGTCCCGACCCCCCACCCCGCCGCCGCGAGGTGACGGACGGCAACCAGAACGTCGCCACCATTGTGCCCCTTGCCGACATATGCCAGGCAGTGGCCGGGCTCCGGGTGGTTCTGAAACACAAAATCCGCCATCTGCCTCCCGGCAGATTCCATCAGCGCAGAGGCATCGGCCCCACAGGCAAATGCCGACCGCTCGGCCTCGATCATCTGAGAGCGGGAAAGAATCATCCTCAACCCAGCATGAATCGGCATGCCCCAGGAGAAAAGGATTTTGATCAACACCCCCCTCGGCTCCGCCAACAAGCTACTCTGAGGAGGATTGAATCGCCTTCATGAATGCCTCCACGTCGGGTGCCTTGCGCAACTCTTCCAGCAGCTTTTTCCTGGCTTCCTGAACGGAAATTCCGTTGTCAACCAACCGGTTCAAGAGTTCGCCAAACAACGCGCGCCGCATGTTTCCGGCCTCCGACAAATCCCTCCGGTCGTGACAGAATGCCATGATCGGAGTGCCGCATGCGCAATTCCGGAAGAGGCCCACCTGCTCACCCGTGTCCCCGACTTTATATCCCATGAGCCCGCTGGTTTGCGCCAGCGGGAACGTGTCGAGCAAATACTCCTCAAAAGAATGGTAAACCCGCTTGCACTTCGGACAGGTCTTGGGAAATTCGGTGTCCCAAATCGCACGCAACCCCTGATAGAGGGCGCTGATCGAAATCTGCGCTGGGGCGTCAGAACGGGGCATGGTGGGATCCTATCGCAAAATTCCTCAAAAAGAAGCAATTATTGCCGCGGCCCTGCGGGTCTTCACCGCGTTGGCCGGAATTTTTCGGTTTGATGTTTTCCCAAGAATCGCAGAGATTCGCGTCACAGCACACGCACTCGTAGCTCAATTGGATAGAGCGTTGCCCTCCGAAGGCAAAGGTTGTGGGTTCGACCCCCGCCGGGTGCAGTGCGCTTTCCGCCTCGTTGGAAAGCACATCGGCCCCACCATTATTTTTCCCAGCCCCCAACTCACGATTTCATGATCATCCACACCATCGCCTACCCCCGCGCCGGGCTCATCGGCAACCCGTCGGACGGGTATTTCGGAAAGACCATCGCCTTTGCCTTCCGGAATTTTTCCGCGCAGATCGAGCTCTGGGAATCGCCCGAGCTGGAACTCCTTCCCAGCCGCCGGGACCACTCGGTGTTCAAAAGCCTCAAGGCACTGCACTCGGATGTCAAGCTGCACGGGTATTACGGAGGGTTCCGGCTTCTCAAGGCGGCCGCGAAGTCCTTCTTTGATTACTGCCAGGCACGCGGGATCGCGCTCGGGGAAAAAAATTTCACCATGCGCTACAAGTCGGACATTCCGAACCGTGTGGGCCTGGCCGGATCGAGCGCGCTCATCACCGCCTGTGTTCGCGGGCTGATGGAATTCTACGGAGTGACGATCTCCCGGCATTCGCTGGCGAACCTGGTGCTGAGCGTTGAGAACAACGAGCTGGGCATCCCCGCGGGCCTGCAGGACCGCGTGGCGCAATCCTATCAGGGCATCATCTACATGGACTTCGACCGGAAGCTGATCGAGAGCCGGGGATACGGAAATTACGAGAGGCTCGATCCCGCGAAGCTGCCGCCGATTTACATCGCCTACCGCGAGGATCTGTCCGAAGGCACGGAGGTTTATCACAACGACCTGCGCGCACGCTGGCAGCGGGGCGACCCGGACGTGATCGAGGCGATTGCCTTCTGGGCGGAACTGACCGTGACCTTCCGCAAGGCGCTCGAAACCGGGGACCTCGCCGCCATGCACCGGGCGATCAATGCCAATTTCGACAAACGGGCGAGCCTCTACGATGTCGGCGAAGGAAACCGTAACATGGTCGAAGCCGCCCGGCGGACCGGTGCCAGCGCGAAGTTTGCGGGCAGCGGCGGGGCGATCGTCGGGATTTATGACGACGAGTCCATGTTCGCCCGGCTTGAGGAAACTTTTGCGCCGAATGGCATCCGCGTCATCAAGCCGGACCTGGCACCCGGACTCGCGACCGGAGAGCGCCCGTGAAAGCCATCATCCCCGCTGCGGGGCTGGGAACGCGGTTCCTTCCGATTGCCAAAGCCGTTCCGAAAGAGATGCTGCCCCTCGGCGACAAGCCGGTCATCCATTACGTCGTCGCGGAGGCGGCACGCGCCGGGTTTGACGAAATCCTCATCATCGTGAGCCGCGGGAAAGAGAGCATCATCGAGTATTTCTCGCCAAATCCGGCCCTGGAACTCCTCCTCGAAACCGCGGAAAAATCCACCGCACTGGAAGCGGTCCGACAGGTCTCGCGCATGGCGCGCATCGAATTCACCTGCCAGGAAAAAATGTGCGGCCTGGGCGATGCGGTGCGGCTCGGCCGGAACTTCATCGGGAGCGATCCGGTTTTTGCGGTGCTTTTAGGAGACACCGTCATGCAGCACAGCTCGCCATTGGATGCGATGACTTCCGCGTGGCGCTCCCATCACAAGCCATCCGTTTGCCTGGAACCCTGTCCGGAAGAACGGGTCTCCCGATACGGGGTTGCCGGCGGCCGTGAATTGGAATCCGGACTGTTCGCACTGGACCGCCTTGTCGAGAAGCCCGCGCCCGGCGCCGCTCCGCGGCTCACCTCCCGCGATGGGAATCCCCTGCCCTTCCATGCGTTCGCAGCGCGCTACCTTTTCACCCCGGAGATTTTCGGCTGCCTGGAGAAAACGCAGGCGGGGTTTGCGGGCGAGATCCAGCTCACGGATGCCATGGAGGAACTGCGGCAAGCCAGCGGAATGCTCGGAGTGACCTGGCCGGGAAAGCGCCTCGACATCGGCAGCCCGGCCGGGCTCATCGAGGCGGCCCGGGCGATGGAAAGCGCATCTTAACGGTAACCCGGCAGATATTTCTTTTCGGCCGCAAACATCTCGAGGGTCATCTTCCGGATCTCAGCCGGGCTGCAAACGGCCGACGTCAACGGATCGAGCATGAGGGAATGAATGGCGGCTTCTTTGCTGCGTTCCACGGCCGCGATGGCCCCCAGTTCAAACATGCTCATGTTGGATCGGCAAAGCGCGGCCATTTGCGGGGGCAGGGAACCGTAACGCGTGGGCTGGACGCCGTTCCGGTCCACCATGCAGGCCACTTCGACACATCCGTTGGCGGGCAGATTGTCAATCAGCATGGCGCCGCCGCCTTCGGAATCGTTCATCACATTGCCATGGATGCGGACGGGCGTGTCTTTTTCGCGGGCTTCGATGATCCAGGAGGCATATTCCCAACTGCGATCCCATTGGATCGGCTCTTTTCCCCTGAGCATGTTCATCCGGGCCTTGTCGCGGGTTTTCCGCCAGGTCGGCCAGTTGTCGGCGTAGAAACTGGTTCCTCCATCGTAACCTTCTCGCACATATTTTTGGATCAGGTCCTTGCGTTTGCGGTAATAGGGCAGGTATTCTGAGAGATGTCCGCTGGACTCGGTGATGAACGCGCCGAATTGAATCATCATGTCTTTCCGAACGAGGTCCTGATGCCATTCCGGAGTTTTGGCCTCGTAGTCTTCGGGTGTCCGCGGATCCGCCTGGCGTCCGTCTTTGAAGGCTTTGGCCAGATCTTCCTGCGCCTGTTTCCTGAGGCGGGGGTAAAGATCCCGGCCATGATGTTTCAGCTTCGTGAACCAGGCCAGGTGGTTGATCCCCGCGCATTCCCACTCCATTTCGGCATAGGGAATTCCAGCCCGTTTTGCCAGCAGATGGCTGGTGCCCTGCACGGAATGACACAGCCCGACCACACGCAGGAAGCTCACCCACCCGGCGGCCAGACACATCATGCTCATGGGGTTGGTATAATTGAGGACCAGGGCCTGCGGGCAAAGCCGTTCGGCATCCTGCAAAACTTCGAGCCAGACGGGAATGGTTCGCAGAGATTTGAACAGACCTCCGGGCCCGATCGTATCGCCGATGCATTGGTCAATGCCGTATTTGGCCGGAATGTCATTGTCGTGGCGGACGCATTCGGTTCCGCTGACCTCGATGCAGTTGACGAGATAATCGCTGTCTTTCATGACAGCCCTGCGGTTGGGCGAAGCGACGACTTTCCAGTTCTTCCTGCCCAAGAGAGTGATCAGCTTCCGGATCAACCCGGCCATGGATTTCAGGCGGTTGACATCGATATCCACCAAGGCAATCGTGCCACCCTGTTCGCCCGGGATGCGGAGGACATCGTTGACCAGCCGAGGAGTAAAGCCGCTTCCGGCCCCCAGCATGGTGATTTTGATGGGCCGTGACATGATGCCCGGAAGCCCCGTGACGGCGGCGGACTGGGTGTGGGAAGCGTTTCCCACTGCTTTGGAACTGCGTTTTTTTGTCGGTTTGGCAGGCATAAATCGGGAGCCATTGTTTCCGATAAATGGCTTTCGAGGTTTTTTAGTGGAGCCCGACGGTCTTCCAATCGACCCCGCGCATGTCTCCGGTTTCGAGGAATTTCTGGTGCATGGCAAAAGCGGCGCTGAGCGTGGCCGGGGTCTGGCCTTTGGTCACGTTGTCAAAATATCCGTGGAGTTGCGCGCGGAATTCCGGATGGGCGCATTTGTCCACAATCAGGCGCGCGCGCTCGTGCGGTGTCTTGCAGCGCAAGTCGGCCACCCCCTGCTCGGTGACGATGACCTGCACCGAGTGCTCGCTGTGGTCCATGTGGCTGACCAGCGGGACAATCGGGCTGATCTTTCCGCCTTTGGCAAGCGACGGACATGTGAAGATCGAGATGTAGCCATTGCGGGTGAAGTCACCGGATCCGCCGATGCCATTCATCATGTTTGATCCCATCACATGGGTGGAGTTGACATTCCCCGAGAGATCCACCTCGATCGCGGTATTGATCGTGATGATCCCGAGACGGCGGACCATTTCCGGGTTGTTCGTGATCTCCTGCGGGCGCAGGCAAATGTGCTTTTTGTAAAATGCGAGGTTGCTGTAAACCTCCTTGAGGAGATCCGGGCTCACGGTCAGCGAGGTGCCGGTGACAAATTTGCACTTTCCCTTTTGGATGAGCGCGATGACCGAATCCTGGATCACCTCCGAGAACATTTCAAAGGGCGGGATGTCCGGGTTGTCACCCAGCGCGGCGAGCACGGCGTTGGCGATGTTGCCGACCCCCGACTGGAGGGGAAGAAATTCCCTGGGAATCCGTCCGACGCGGATCTCGGCGGCGAGAAACTCGGCCACATTCTGGCCGATCTTCCGGGTGATGTCGTCGGTGGGATCAAAGGGGGCGACCTCGTCCGGGCGGTTGGTCTCGACGATGCCCGCGATTTTTGCGGGATCGACCTTGATGAACGGGGTCCCGATTCGCGTGGAGCAGTCCTTGAGCGGAATGGGATCCCGGTGCGGCGGGTCTTTCGGCTCGTAGATATCGTGCAGGCCGCGGAGGGCGGCCGGATGGTTGCGGTTGAGTTCGATGAGAATCTTGTCGGCGACCCTGCAGAATGTCGGTGCCGCGCCGACGGACGTTGTGGGAACAATCTCCCCGTCCTCCGTCACGTCGCACGCCTCGACAACCGCCCATTGGAATTTTCCCAGGAACCCGTAGCGGACCTGCTGCGGGAGCGTCGAAAGGTGCATGTCGAAAAAGCGCGTCTTGCCGGAGTTGATCGCGGCACGGAGATGCTTGTTCGACTGGTAGGGCGTCCGCCAGGCGATCGCTTCGGCCAGGGCGAGTTCGCCGTCAAGCGACTGCCCGGTCGAGGCACCGGTCACCACACCGATCTGGAGCGGGCGTCCCGCCTCGTGCTCCGCCTTCGCGCGCTTTGCCAGCGCCGTCGGAATGGCTTTGGCAGCGCCGGCCGGGGTGAACCCGCTGAAGCCAATCGTGTCGTTGTGGTTGATCAGTGCGGCCGCTTCATCGGCGGTCATCAATTTGTCTCGGAGTGCCATGTTCGTTTCTTGTATGTTTGTTGAATCGCGATGCTGTCTCCTCTGTGTCATGGGCATCGCGCCCATGCGGGTTTGTTTGAAAAAACGGGCGCATTGCCACGTTGATTTCGAGAAGCGAACAGCACTGCCGCTACGAGGAATAACCTAATTCCAAAAGTTTCTCAACACTTTGATGAGGGACAAATTCTTCACCTCCCGAGCCATCCAGCAGGCGGATATTCCCGCGCGGATCGAGTCCGATAAAGCCCCCGACGAGTTGGTTGCCGTCGGAGAGAACCAGGCGGACAAGAACAGGCTCCGTCCAGCGACGATTGAGCTCCCGGATGGCGGCGGCCATGCCCGCCTCCTGCATTTCCTGATGGGCATCGGCAAGCGCATCAAGCGTGCGGACCGCCATTTCAAAGATTTCCGGGATGTCCACCGGGACGGTTGGCACAGGGGGGACGGGCAGCTCAGGAAGCGAAGGAGCACAGGCTCTTTCCAGGCTCGTCGTGATCGCCCCAAGTGCGGGATCTGCCGCCCAGGGAGAGTTTCTGACATTGAGCCCAAAGCCGACGACGAGGGTCCCGCTGGTGGACTGCTCGATAAGAATCCCGCCCAGCTTTTTTGCGCCGGCCATGAGGTCGTTCGGCCAGCGGAGCCGTGCGCCGGGAACGCGAAGCTCCTCGAGCATGCGCACGAGATGGATGCCCACCATCAGGGAAAAGCCCGCCCATTTCCGCTGCCCTCCCTCCGATGGCAGCACTGCGGAGATCCAAAGGCCCCCGGGATCGGAGACAAAAACCCGTCCGAACCGCCCGCGTCCGCCGGTCTGGGCATCCGCCCGCACGGCACTCCATGCGGGCAGATCGCGGGCAAGGTCGTTCGTCGATCCGACGGTGGAAAATTCATGGAGCCGCCATCCCGCTGTGCCGACGACAGACATGTTTTCCGATTTCAGTGTGGGAGCGCACGCTTCCAGCGTGTGGGACATCCGGCATCCCTGCCGGATGCCGTGGAAGATCGCGTGGCAGGATGCCCCGCTTTGCACGCAGGATGCGTGCGCTCCTGCGCTGAAAACTTCTCTCTCATTTCGGCGCGAGGATGCGTTCGGCGTATTTGGCGAGGATGTCGCACTCGAGGTTGATCTCGTTGCCGGCCTCGAGCTTCCCCAGGTTGGTGGCCTTGCGGGTGTGGGGGATGATCCAGATTGTAAACGTATCGGAGGCGAGCTCGGCAACCGTGAGGCTGACCCCGTTGATTGCGACCGAGCCCTTGTAAGCGATGTAGCGTGCAAAATCGACGGGCATTTCAAAATCGAGGCGAAGGTCTCCGCCCTTGCGGAGCGCCGCGCGCAGGGGGGTCGTGGCGTCCACATGTCCCTGCACGAAGTGTCCGCCCAGGCGCCCGTCGGCGGCGAGCGCGCGCTCGAGATTGACGCCGTCGCCCGGACGGAGAGATTTCAGGTTTGTGCACCGGAGCGTCTCTTCAAGGAGGTCGAAAGCGATCTGACCCTTTTTGTGCGAGGCGACGGTGAGGCAGCATCCGTTGACGGCGATGCTGTCGCCGGTGCGGATGCGCTTCTCGATTTGCGGCGCGAGCACGGTGAGCTGGGTGGATTCCGGGGTGCGGCGAAGCCATTGGCATTCGCCCATTTCTTCAACAAGTCCAGTGAACATCCCCGCCATCATTCACAAAAAACGGATGCCTCTGCAATGGCTTTCCAGCAAAACCCACCCTTGCGGCATCGGGCGGAGGGAGATATGAAATCGGCACCGTATGTTAAAGAACCGATCGGCTTGGAACCGGATTGTCCGGACAGCCATCCTCATCATGGCCGGATTTTCCCGGTGTGCGCTTGCGGCGGAGACCGCCTTTCCGACCTCGTTGGAAAGCTACGGCGACGGCGAGCAGACGGACGTCTGGACAACGCTCGCAGGCCGTGTCGCCCAGGATCCGTTCAATCTCGTGGCGACGGTCATTTTCCTTGCGGCGATCATCCACACGTTCTTCGCCGCCGAATTCCGCATGATTTCGCACCGGCTCGACCAGGAATACCGGGCGCTCAAACGCCGGGTCGACGAGGGGGAGCCGGAGGGGATCGGGGAGCGCGACAGGAAAAAATTCTTCTCGGTGGTTTTCCATTTTCTGGGCGAGGTCGAGGTTGTCTTCGGGATCTGGCTCATCCCCCTGACCGCGGCGATCGTGCTGATGAAGGGACCGGAGGTTGCGAAGGCCTACATCAACGGGGTCCATTTCACCGAGCCGATCTTCGTTGTCGCCGTGATGGCAATCGCCGGATCGCGCCCGGTTCTGTTTTTTTCGGAGAAGTGCCTGGAGAGAATCGCGCGCCTCGGCGGGGCGACGCCCGCCGCCTGGTGGCTTGCGATCCTCACCGTCGGCCCCCTTCTCGGTTCGCTGATCACCGAGCCCGCCGCGATGACGATCTGCGCGCTCCTTCTCGTCTCAAAATTCTTCAAATGTCATCCGTCGCTGGCGCTGCGCTACGCGACCCTCGGGCTGTTGTTTGTGAATATTTCCGTGGGCGGCACGCTCACGCATTTCGCGGCACCGCCGGTGGTGATGGTCGCGGGGAAGTGGGGCTGGGGGCTGCCGTTCATGCTGGCAAATTTCGGATGGAAAGCGGCCCTGGGGATCGTGGTTTCCAATGCGGTTTTCTTCGCGGTTTTCCGGAAGGAACTTCTTTCGCTCGGCGGCATCGTTGCGCCCGTTCCTGGACGGGGCCTCCCCGGATGGATTGTCGGAACCCATCTCCTTTTTATCGCCGCCGTGGTCTATGCGGCCCACTACGCGGCCGTGGTCGTGTTGATTTTCATGCTGTTCCTGGCGTTTGTGATGGCCACCGAGCACCGCCAGAGCGGGATCAATCTGATGCCGCCCGTGCTCGTCGGATTTTTTCTTGCGGGCCTCGTCATCCACGGCGGATGCCAGCAATGGTGGATCGAGCCGGTGCTGCGGAGCATGGGAAGCGTGCCCCTGCTCTTCGGCTCGACCATCCTCACCGCCTTCAACGACAACGCCGCGATCACCTACCTCGCTTCGCTGGTCCCCGGCTTCTCGCCCGAATCCCAGTTTGCCGTCGTCGCCGGCGCGGTGGCCGGAGGCGGATTGACAGTCATTGCCAACGCACCCAATCCCGCAGGGCAGTCCATCCTGCAGAGCCACTTCGGCAACGAGGGCGTGAGTGCCGTGAAACTTTTCGTCGCGGCCCTGTTCCCGACCGCCGTGATGATTCTGGCATTCCTTTTCCTCTGAGCAAGAATCGCCGGCCCGGGCAATTCCGGCCGCGTCCTCGAAAATATTTGCATTGGCATTCTTGAAAAGCGGCCGATCATTCCCGGATGGACGCACACATCGCCGCGAAGGGCTCCGCCAAAGTCGAACTCGAGGCTGGGAAAGACTACTGGTTCTGCACCTGCGGACACTCCGCGACCCAGCCGTTCTGTGACGGATCGCACAAAGGGAAGGGGTTTTCTCCGATGAAATTTACCGGCGAAAAAACCGGGCCCGCCTGGCTTTGCCAGTGCAAACGGACCGGGAATCCCCCCTTCTGCGACGGAATGCACAAATCGCTTGCCTGACGCACCCCGCCCCTCTACGCCGCGATTTCCGCTGGCGGCTCGATCGGCTTGAACCGGAATTGCTCGTGGTAGGCGCCGCCGTGGAATTTCCGGCAGCACTTCACGCACGCAACCCTGCGCCGCAGCGGACGCACGCGCGCCAGCACGGTCGCACACCCGGGACACGCATAGAAATTTTTCCGTGGAATCTTCCGGCGCTTGAACGGCAGGTCGTGGCAGCGCGGCTCATTCGGGATGCCGAGGTCCGTGCAGGCCTGCCTCCAGTCCGTCCCGTGAGCTTCGATCCGGCGGCGTCCCGCGCGGTGCTGGGCGAGCAGGTGCGCGAGTTCGTGCCGCAGCGTGCGCTGGACCTCGGCCGCCGATACCTCGACGAGCTTCGGGTTGAGGATGATCCGGCGGTCCCGCCAACTGGCCATGCCGGCGGTCGTGCGGAGCGAGGGATTCCAGAAGACCGAGATATGGAGCCCGCGGCATCCCGCCGCAACAAGGAGCTGGTTGGCAAAATCCTCGAGCAACGGATCCGAACGCAGGCGGGACTTGCGGCGCGGCTTGATGAGATCGTCGGGCGAGGCGCGAAGCCTCCGCATGACCGTCCTTCCGAAATTGAGAAGCAGTTGCTGGTATTTCATCACGCGGACAGGTTCCAGAATATCCCGTTGAGGAACGGCAGCATCGCCGAACGCGCTTCCGCAGAGAGCGGAGTCGTCGCGTTGTAGTCGGGGTAAATCATGCGGGCTCCGTGCGGTGGGATTTCTCCAGGATCTTCATCTGCTTCTCCTCGTAAACGACCAGCGAGCCGGGCGGCACGCTCTGCATGAGAAACACATTCGCCCCGATCGTCGCGCCCTCCCCGATCACGGTTTCTCCGCCAAGGATCGTGGAATTCGGATAGATCGTGACGTGATCGCCGACATTCGGGTGCCGCTTGCCCCCCTTCACGATCTGCCCGGCATCGTCTTTCTCAAAGCTCCGCGCGCCCAGCGTCACCCCGTGGTACAGCTTCACATGCGCTCCGATGCGGCACGTCTCCCCGATCACCACACCTGTCCCATGGTCGATGAAAAAATACGGGCCGATTTGTGCGCCCGGATGGATATCAATGCCCGTCCGTGCATGCGCCCACTCGGTCATCATGCGTGGCAGCAGAGGCACCTTCTCCAGATAAAGGACATGTGAGAGCCTCTGAATGGAGATCGCTTCAAGGCAAGGATAGGACAAAATGATTTCCTCATTGCTCAGCGCTGCCGGATCGCCCTCGTAGGCAGCCTCGATATCTGTGCGCAAAATTTCCCGCAAACCCGGAAGTGCCAGAAGAAACCGGATCAAGACCTCCCGGGCTCTTGCCTCAGGGCAGGCAGGATCGTCCACACGCAGGCTCTTCGTAATTTGATCCTCCAATTCCTTTGACAACTCGCCGAAACGCTCGGCTGTCAAAGCGGATAATTCGCTCTTGTGGATCGGCTTGTCGTCGTGAAATCCAGGAAATAAAACCTGGAGCAGACGGTTGCAAATGTGACCGAGAGCACGTTTGGACGGAAGGTTGTGGCCATCCGTGTTGTTCAGCCCGCCGACCGCCTCATACGAACGGAGAATGTCCCGAACCACATTGGCGAGCGTGTTGTTCATCTTTGTGCAAAAATATGTCCCGACCTGTCCAATTGTCGAGGGGATGGTTCGCATTTCGTAAATTTCCCACTATTTCAAGCTTTTGTTTGTCGCAATTGTGACATTGAAAAGCTTCCGGCGAGCTTGTTGCAAACGCACGCAAAAACCGGCATGATGTCATTTGAATGACGAATTTTCAGACGCTTCCCGTGCTGCCTTGCTTGGTCAGGGTGTCCGTTGCCATCATATGCTTGGGCCTTCCGTCATGCACGACGGTGACTTATGCCCCCGAGACGGCTCCGGAGTATGCTATCATCCGGGATTTTTCGCCGTTCTACCGGCTGGGGCCGCAGCAAGGAAGGGGGCCCGATGCCTCGTTGACCACCGGGACCCGGGTGAAGCTCCTGCGGCGCGAGATGGGGTATAGCTTGGTTCAAATCGAGGATCTGCGCACCGGTTACGTCGCAAATGAGAACATGGCCGTTGCCCCCCCCCGTCCTCCGGAACAGATTCAGAAGGAGGCTGATCTCTCCTCCATTAAAAAGCGTGGCGGAAGGTCGCGCGCCGAGGACAGTCCGGTTTACTCCGGCCCGCAGATCAACGACACCCCGCTTCCGGATCCCAATACCCCTCCCCCGGACTTGAACGTCGAGCCGGAAGTCATCCCGGACAACATGGCGGTGCCAGCGGGCACGCCAAAGGGGACTCCGAAGTTCCGGTATTGAATGTCCGCCATCCCGTCGCTTATTTCCGCGCAGGAGCTGCGCCTGGCCTACGGCCGCCAGTGCCTTCTCGACGGGGTTTCGCTGACGGTCTCGCCCGGGGAAAAAGTCGGCCTCGTCGGACGCAACGGCTGCGGCAAGACCAGTCTCTTCAAAATCCTTGCGGGTGAGTCCGAGCCGGATGCGGGCGAGGTTTCGCGCCGGCGCGGGTTGCGGATCGGATATCTTCCGCAGGAGTTCGAACTGGATGGCACGAAATCCGTGTTGGAAAATATCGAGGCGGGAGCGGCGGACCTGGTGGGTTGGATGAACCGCTACGAGTCTGGGGACGGAAGCGAGGCCGAACTCGCGGATCTTCTGGACCGGATCAACCATGCCGATGGGTGGAACCTTCACACGAGGATCCGGGCGGAGGCCGGGGCGCTGGCGGCCCCGCCGTTGGATGCCTTGGTCGGACCGCTTTCCGGAGGAGAAAAACGCCGCGTCGCGCTCTGCCGGGCGCTGGCCTCGCAGCCGGATCTCCTCCTCCTCGACGAGCCGACCAACCACCTCGATTCCGAATCCATCCGGTGGCTCGAGGGGTTCTTGCGCGAGTTTCCTGGCGCGCTGGTTTTTGTCACGCACGACCGGTATTTTCTGGAGACGATCGCCACTCGGATCATCGAGATTGCCGGAGGAAAGGCGTTCACGCACCCTGGCAACTACACCGCCTTTCTGGTGGCCAAGACGGCGCGCAAGCAGATCGCGGAGCAATCCGAGCGGCGCAGGCAGAGGTTCCTGCGCTCCGAACTCGAGTTCGTCCGGGCCGGGGTCCGTGCCCAGCGCTCGAAGTCGAAGCACCGGCTGGAATCGTTCTACCAGATCGCCGGGATCGAGGCCCCGCCGGAGGAGCGCGAGATGGACCTCCTCATTCCACCGGCTCCGGAGATCGGAAACACCGCCGTCGAATTCACCGAAGCCGGAGTGCGGACCGGGGATCGCTGGCTGTTCCGGAACCTGACCCTCTCGCTGCGCCCGGGCCAATGCACGGGAGTGGTCGGCCGAAATGGCGTGGGAAAAACCACCCTGCTCCGCGTGGGCCTCGGCGAACTTCCTCCCACCGAGGGCACGGCGACGATCGGAAAGCGGGTTGTCTTCAACTACATCGACCAGTCGCGGATGCGCCTCGACGGCATGGGAACGGTCATGGACGAGGTCTCGGACTCGGGCGAGGTCGTGCGATTCGGCGAGCAGACGCTCACCGCCCGCGCCTACCTCCGCCGGTTTCTCTTCGAGGATTCGCGCGTGACCGAGCGGGTGGACAAGCTCTCCGGCGGCGAGCGCGCCCGGCTCCTTCTCGCCAAAGTGCTTTGCCGCGGCGGCAATGTCATCGTCCTCGACGAGCCGACGAACGACCTCGATCTCGCGAGCCTGCGCATGCTCGAGGAGGCGCTCGTGGATTTCGACGGCACGATCCTTGTCGTCAGCCACGACCGGTATTTCCTCGACCGGATCTGCGACCAGATCGTGGCGTTCGAGGACGGCGGGCTCTTCGTGCAGCCGGGCAACTACTCCTACTACCTGGAGAAAAAATCCGAGCGCGACCGGCAGTCCGCTTCCCGCGCGTTCCCGGTGCCGGTGGCCGCACCCAAACCGGTTCCGAAACCGAAACGGCTCAGCTTTAACGAACAGCGCGAACTCGATGGCATCGAACAGGCGATCCAGGCCGCGGAGGAAAAAGTTTCCGCAGGGAACGCGCTGCTGAACGACCCCGACTTCTATGCCACCCGCGCGGCGGAGGCCCCGGAACTCATCCGGAAACTCGACGGGGACCGCCACGAAGTCGCCCGCCTCTACGCCCGCTGGGAAGAACTCTCGAAGAAAGCTTGAACCGTGCAATTCGCCGAGCTGCTGGAAAGGGCAGCCGAGGTAATCCACTACCAGACCGCCGGGTTTGTGAGGGAAGCCCGCGGTTCACGCGGGCGATGGCCTGCATGAGGCAGTGGGATTGCATCGGCTTGTCTGCGTGCATCGTGTGCAGGCAGACCGAGTGCTTCCTTCTGCATTCTGCCTTCGCCATCAGGCTGGATCGAGGACTTTCTTGATGATCGCGGAAGAGGGCGGCTCATGGTTTCTTCGACTTGGGTAGTTTGGAGTGTGGCAGTTTCTTCATCTCGGCGTCGAGCAGTTCCAGCAGGTCTGCTTCCCCCTGTGCTTCCAGTGCTTCCCGACGGCGGGCGGCGAATCGTTCATACTCCGCTTCCGCCAATTGATGCGCCTCCTCGCGGCTCACCTTTCCCGCATCGGGCAAAATCGCCCGTTCGTTCAAATTCAGGAAATCATGGAGCCGCGTCATCCAGTTCTGGAGGAAGATTTGCTTCTTGCGCCGCGCCTGATCCTCGGCGAAGTCCAGGAACATCACGACGATCCGGTTCAGTTCCTCGATTTCATCCTCTCGCAGGTAGTTCTTTGCCACCGTCACATCGCCTTTGCGCACCACCCCGCTGCGCCACGCCATCAGGCCCATGTTCGGTTGTGTGGAATCCGCCCGCTCGGCGATCAGCTCCGCCGCCGTCTTCCCTGTGGCGGCGAAATGCAGCTTGTTCTGGATGGTTTGGAAAAACGCCTGCGTCTCAGGCTCCGTCGCCTCATAGTCCGCTGCCAGCGCGAGTATCTCCCGCACCCGCAGATACACCCGTCGCTCCGACGAGCGGATGTCGCGGATGCGCTCCAGCAACTCATCGAAATAATCGATGTGCCCCTTGCCCGGCGGATTCTTGAGCCGCTCGTCGTCCATCGTGAAGCCCTTCACCAGATACTCGCTCAAACGCGCCGTCGCCCATTGCCGGAACTGCGTGCCGCGATGGCTGCGCACCCGAAAGCCGACAGCGAGAATGGCATCAAGGTTGTAGTGCTCAATTTCCCGCGTCACCTCCCGGTGGCCCTCCAATCGAACTATTCGGAATTTCCGAATAGTTGCCTCCGCCGCCAGTTCATCCTCGGAGTAAATGCCTTTCAGATGCTCGTTCACCGTTGGCACCGTGACCTGGAACAACTCCGCAATGAGAGACTGTGTCAGCCAGAGAGTCTCGTTTTCAAACCGGCACTGGATGCGGGTTCGTCCGTCCTCCGTCTGGTAGAGGATGATTTCGGATTGGGGCAATGCGCTCATCGTTGAGGTTTGTGCGCCGCGACGGCAGTCACACGGCGTCGCATGTCTTTGAGGGAGCCGGATGGATTTGCCAAGTTCGCGAGCGTGGCGAAGACATCCGTGACGACGAACCACCATTCATTTTGATGGAGGGTCTTGCGGATTTCCTGTTTTTGGAAAAGAGTGCTCTTCGCTTCCATGGGGTCAGGTTCCGTTCTCCGAGGGGCGAGCATGAAAGGGATTTAAACCGCTCAGACGCCTCCGGGCGAGAGGAAATCCGGTTCATCTGTGCCTTGGGATGGACAGGCAATCCGTCGAGCCGCCTGGGGCGCATCTCGGAAAATTGCAATTGCTGGGATCTTCCAGGGGGCATGGGCGCCCGTGTGAGGCACTGGTTTTGCTGCGAGGCTCAGTCTCTCAACGGGCGGGACGCCCGTTCCCCCTGTGGTTTGTAACTTTCGCGCGCCTGCGGCTGCTTGATTTTCCGGGGCTTGATTTTCCGGTTTCCCATTTCCGGTGAAACGGACAGAATGCCGGGATCTCATGGATCAGGATGCGTTTTATTTGATCAACCATTTCTGGGCGCGGCCGTGGCTGGATGTGGCGATGGCGGCTGCGTCGAGTTGGGATTTGTGGTGGCCGTTTCTGATTGTTGGCGGGCTGGCGGTTTTGGGTTTCGGGGGATTTCATGCGCGTGTGATGGTTCTCGTCGCCGGGATCGCGGTCGGGGTGACCGACGGGATTGTGGTGGATTCGCTGAAGCACATCGTGGGGCGTCCGCGTCCGCATGAGGTTTTGGTGGGGGCGCGCACGCTGGATCTGGCAAAGGCCCGGCCGTGGTTACTCACGCTGGATCTGGCGAAGGTCCGGCCGTGGTTCCTCGCGCCGGGACAGCCATTGAAAGGCGACGATCAGGCCATCGAGATCGAGGTCGCCCCTCCGAGGTTCCTCGCGCTGGGCCGTCCGTTGAAAGAGAGGTATTCGCATCCGGAAAACCCTCCGGCGCGCGGAAACTCGTTTCCCTCCGGCCATGCCTCGAATAATTTTGCGCTGGCGACGGTCGTGATGCTTTTCTATCGCAGGTGGGGCTGGCTGGCCTTCGTTCCGGCGGCATTGGTTTCCTACAGCCGGATCTATGTGGGCTCACACTGGCCGATGGACGTTCTGGTCTCGTGCTTCCTGGGTGCGGGGATCGCATTTCTGGTGGCTTCCGGCCTTGAGTCATGTTGGCGGCGCTGGGGCGCAAAAATGCTTCCCGCGCTTCATGCGGCGCATCCTTCGCTGATCAAACCATGAAAACCAAAACGCTTTTTCTGACATTGCTGGCGGTGACCGCGCTGCGCTGCGGATGGGTGTGGATGCACGAGGTGTCGCCCGCGGAGGCCTACTTCTGGATGTGCGCGCAGCGGCTGGCCCCGGGATTTTTTGACGGGCCTGCGGGGACGGCGCTGATCGTACGGGCGTTCGGAGGCTCGTTCGACTTCGCCCGGATGTTCTGGCCGGTGCTCGCGTTGTTTTGCAGCTGGTCCGCGTGGCTGTTTGTCCGCCGTATCTATGAGGAAACCACGGCCGCGTGGGGCGTGCTTCTGTTGAATGCGCTCCCGGTCTTCAACCGGGCGGCGGTGGAGGTCGGGCCGCTGATGCCGGCTTTGATCTCTGTTCTGACCGGGCTCATTTTTGCACGGCTCGCATGGGATGGACGGCGGTGGGCGTGGGCGGGTGCCGGTGTCTTTTTTGCCGCCGGTCTGTGCTTCCGCTACGAGGTGGCGCTCGTGCCCGCCGGTCTGCTGGCCGCTGTGCTGGCGACCCGCAGGCATCGCGCGGATCTCCCCGGCCTTGCGGCGATGGCCGTGCTCTGCGGCCTGGCGCTCTGGCCGCCGCTGGCATGGAATGCCTCCCTCGAGTGGGTTCCGATCGCCGGAGGAACATGGAAATCCGCCTGGGAATTCCGCTTCGCTCCCTTCCTCGCCAGCCTCACCGGGTTTTGCCGCGCGTTTTCCATTCCGGTCGTCCTGCTGGTTTTTGCAGGGGTCGTTTTCCTTGTCCACTCCGCCCGCCGGCATGCGCGGGCGGGATTCCTTCTGGCGGCAGGAGGTCTCGCCTGGGCCTGGTGCCTTTATTTGCTGCTGCGCGGCGGGGATGCGATCACCGCCGGGTGGCTCGGCTTTGTTCCGGCGGCTGCATTTCTCGCGGCATCCGCCCGGAAATGGAGCAGGGGTCGCGCCGTCTGGGCGGCCGTAATCGTACTGGCATTGGCATCCGGATTCTCCGGAACGCGCGATCCTTCCTGGAAAGCGGTCGCAGAGGAACTTCATCTCGCGGCGCGCGACCTCCCGGCCGCCGAGCAAAGCGGGTTCTTCATCGCCGAGGATCCCGTCCTCGCCGCGGTGCTCGGATACCAGATCCACGCCGAAGGCCGGTATCCCGCGGTCTTCGTGCCGGAATCCCCGGACTTCTCAAATCAATTCGCCATCTGGCCGTCGTATGCGGATTTTGTCGAGAGAGCCAAGGCCACCGACGAATATTTTACCGAGCAGAAGGGCGAGAATCCCTTCCTCGGACGGAATGCCGTCTATATCGGGCACGAACTCCCGCAGACGATCAAAGGTGCCTTTGCCCAAGTCACACCGTTCAAGAGCATCCCGGGCCCGCACGGCAAAGCCCTCACCCTCTACCTCTGCCTGGGATACCAGACCCTGCCGCTTTAACCCGGAAAAATCACAGTGACGCAGCCCATCTTGTTAACCATTTGGCCGCCAGAGCCGTCGGATTCCCTCACCAGATCACAGCGGATATGCCTCAGTCAGCCGCCGACTCTGGCGACCAAAGCGTTACGCAATCTGAGCCACCCCCCTGTGATTTGTCCGGGTTAACCGCCTGCGGACCGATGCGTGCAAATGGGCTATGAGGAAGCCGGTGCGCCGCGAAGTTTGTAATGAAGTGCCCGACGGCTGATCCCCAGGATTTCTGCAGTCCGGGTTTTGTTCCCGCCCGTCTTTTCCAATGTTTGCCGGATGAGTTCGCGCTCCATTCCGGCCAAGGACATTCCCGCAAGCTGCGGGGCGGGATTTGTCGTGAGGATTGGGGAGCGAAGGAAGGGCGGCAGGTCGGCGGCTTCGATCCGGTTTCCCGGGGCGGTGAGGACGAGACGCTCGACGATATTGCGGAGTTGGCGGACATTGCCCGGCCAAGGGAAAGCTTGGAGGCATGCGATGGCCGGGCCGGTGAATTCCCTGCCCCGGCGCCTGTGCTTCGCCGCGAAGTGGCTGCGGAACATGGCGACCAAAAGGGGGATGTCCTCCGGACAATCCCGCAGCGACGGCAGGCGGATGGTGATCACGTTCAGGCGGTAGAGAAGGTCCTCGCGAAAGGCTCCGAGCGCACACTGACTTTCGAGCTCCTTGTTGGTTGCCGTCACAATCCGGGCATTCGCCCGGACGGCCGAACGGCTTCCGATGGGGCGGAAGACGCCGTCCTCCAGAACACGCAGGAGATCGGCCTGGCCGAGCCGGGAAAGATCCCCGATCTCGTCCAGAAACAACGTGCCGCCGCGGGCGAGTTCGAAGCGTCCGGGCTTGTCCGCAATCGCGCCGGTGAACGCTCCGCGCACATGGCCGAAAAGCTCCGACTCAATCAATGTTTCCGGCAGGGCCGCACAATTCACGGGAACAAAAGGCGACTCCTTCCGGCGGCTCTTCTCGTGGATGGCGCGGGCGACCAATTCTTTGCCCGTGCCGGATTCCCCTTGGATGAGGACCGTGACGTCCGTGGGCGCGACCTGCTCGATCAGCCGCTGGACATCCCGGGTCGCCGGGCTCTTCCCGACAAAAATATCCACATCCTCCCGCTTTTTGAGCCGCTGGCGGATCACCGGATCGTTGGCCACGAGCGCCTGGTGGTCGAGCGCCTGACGCACCGAGCGCAGAATTTGTTCGTTCTCCGACGGCCACGACAGGTAGTCGAACGCCCCCTCGTGAATCGCATCCATCGCCGTGCGGATGGATCCCCGCTCGCTCACGAAGATGAACTGGGTGTCCGGCGAAAGGTTCCGCAACTCGGCCATCAGCGGAATGCCGTCGGAGAGACCGGTATTGAATGTCTTGATGATGATGTTGAAGTGTTCCTTCGCCGTCATTTCGCGGGCGGCTTTTTCCGAGACAGCCTTGGCGATGCGGTAGCCCTCCGCCGCCAGCACGCGCCCGATGCCGGGGGAATAGCGGGCATGAGGATCCATGATCAGGATGGCGACATTCGCAGGATTCATCAAAAAATGATTTTGCGCAAATTTCTGTTGGTGTCGCGCAAAAATTGCACTTTTCCTATCGGGAGAAATCCGGCATGGCCACGAAGAGATATTCTAATATACTTATAACAAGCATGATAAAAAAACAGAAATCCAGATGGCACGCATCATGCGTTAGGAGTTTTCATGGCAACACCTGCACGAGTCACGGATTCCCTGAAACGCCTCTGCGAGTTGGAGCGGGGCAAAGGAGTGCTGATCACCGCACTGACCAAGGCCGAACAGCTTCACGACATCAACCGGCTGCGATCCATCATTCCCGCGTTTATTCTCGGGCATCACGACCGGAAGCTCCAGCAGGGGAAACCGAGTGTCGTCCCGGTGGTCAACGGGGTCTGCTCCGCCTGCCACCTCCGATTGCCCATCGGCCATCTGGCCAGGCTGCAAAGCCGTCAGGACCTGGAGGTGTGCGACAATTGCGGGACCTTCATATTTGTGGAGCCCGGAACGGAGCCGGTCGTGCTCACGGCAGCCATCCGCGAACGACGCAAGGCCGTGGCCGCACGCTGATCCCGAAGAACCGGTGATGCCAGGGCCCACACTTTTGATTGCGGCGGCTTTGCTACTCCTGAGCGTTTTTTTGGGGAGGTTTGCTCCCCGCCTGTGGGCGGGAACGGTTGTTCTTGGCGGAGTGCTCGCAGTGGCCGCGGCGGTTTCTGTGCTGGCCGGCGGACCCGACTGGGAATGGCGGAGCGGAATTTCTGTGGGCGGGGAGCCGCTGCATTTCCGGCTCGACGGGATCAGCGCGATTTTCCTGGCGCTGCTCGCCGTCGTGGGTTCCGCCGGGGCTGTCTATGCGGGCGAATACTGGGCCGGGCATCCCCGCTCAGCCCGCGCCGGACGCTTCTGGTGGAGCGCCATGCTGCTCTGCATGGGGGAGGTCCTTCTTTCCGCAAACGGCCTGCAGTTCCTCATCGGCTGGGAACTCTTCACCTTGAGCGCGTATTTTCTCATCACGCTCGACCGGCAGCGGCAGGAGGTCCGGGCGGCCGGGTGGCTCTACCTCGCGGCGTCGCACACTTCGACGCTTTGTCTTTTTGCCCTCTTCACGATCCTGGCGGCCTGCACGGGCAGTTGGGAGCTGGGGCCGTTCCACAGCCGCCCCGAGCTGTCCCCGCTCTTCTGGCTCGCCCTTTTTTCCTTCGGATTGAAGGCCGGCATGTTCCCCCTGCACATCTGGCTGCCGTCGGCACATGCCAACGCGCCGAGCCACGTCTCGGCCATTCTCTCCGGGGTGGCCCTGAAGATGGGGATCTACGGGATCGTGCGGTTCAGCGGGTGGTTGCCCATGCCCACGGGGGCCGGGTGGACGGTGGCGACGCTTGGCGTGTTGAGCGCGGTTCTCGGCGTCGCCTTTGCCCTCGGACAGCATGACATCAAGCGCCTGCTCGCCTACCACAGCGTGGAAAACATCGGGATCATTTTGATCGGGGTGGGATTCGCGATGGTTGCCGTCGAGCACGGGCATGCGGCCTGGGGACAACTGGTCCTGGCCGGGGGCCTTCTGCATGTCTGGAACCACGGGCTTTTCAAATCGCTTTTGTTCTTCGGGGCCGGATCGGTTTTGCACGCAACCGGCACGCGCGAGATGAGCCGGATGGGCGGGCTCTGGCGGTCGATGCCCTGGACCGCGGGGCTTTTCGCACTCGGTGCGGTGGCGATCTCCGGGTTGCCGCCGCTCAATGGATTTGTGAGCGAATGGCTGGTTTTCCTCGGGCTTTTCGACGCGACGCTCACGCGGGGGCCTTCTGCCTGGGCCGCGATTCCGGCGGCGATTTTTCTCGGGATCACCGGAGCCCTGGCCCTGGCCTGTTTTGTCAAAGTCTGCGGGGTGGTCTTTCTCGGGGCTCCGCGCTCGGAAGCGGCGGCGCGGGCGCACGAGTGCGGTCCGGGAATGCGCGGAGCGATGGGCGGACTGGCGGCGGCGTGCGTGGCCATCGGTCTGGCACCCGCAGTTTTTTGGCCGTCCATCGCACGGGCGGTTGGAGCATGGCAACCGGAATGGTCCGGCATGCCGTCATCGGCCCCGCTGGGCAGCCTCGGAAATTTTCACATCGCTCTGGCGGCGCTCTGCACGGCTGCGGCATGGGGGCTCTGGCGGATGGCCCGAAGCCAAGGACTTGTGCGCTCCCTCACATGGGATTGCGCGTTCGCAACGCCATCCGCCCGCATGCAATACACGGCGGGTTCGTTTGCCGGAATCCTCACCGAATGGTTTGCATGGATCCTGATCCCCATGCGGCACGGACACCTGCCCGAAAAGCTTTTCCCGAAAATCGCCGCATGGGAAGAGCACACGCCCGAAACCGTGCTCGAACGCGTCGTCCAGCCCGCCAGCGGCTCCGTCATGCGCCTGGCCATGGCGGCACGGCGGGTCCAGCACGGAACCGTGCAGGCCTATCTGCTTTACCTTCTCATCGGCCTGGCCGCCCTGACGGCACTGGTGCTGGCCGGAGGAGAATGATAAAAAAAACTTTATGTTCTTAAATCTTGTCCAACTGGCCGAATCGTTCGGCGTTTCGGAAAAAGTCATTGATGGGTGGGTCCGCTACGAGGGGTTGCCGCACACGCACGACCGGGGGCGGTTGCTTTTTGACCGGGCGCAGGTCGCGCAGTGGGCCGCCACGCGCGGGCTGGCAACGAAGGCCGGCTTTCTCGCTCCCGAGGCGGGCGCTCTGGGGAGCGGAGTCCACTTGGAGCCGTTGCTCCGCGCGGGTGGCATCTGGCGCGATGTGGCTGCCGACGGCATTTCCGCCACGGTGGAAAAAGTGATCGGCACGCTTCCGGGCGTCACGGCCTCCGTGGGAAAAATGCTGGCGCAGCGGCTTGGCGCCAAAGGCGGCATGACCATCGCTCCGGTCGGCAGAGGCTTTGCGCTTCCGCATCCCGCCGCCCGCATCGCGCTCGGCCGCGAATCCGGCATCGTGGCGATGCTCCTGCTGCGCGAGCCCCTCGTCTTTTCCGAGCCGCAGGTGGATGACGTGCCGGTCACAACGCTTCTCTTTTTTCTTGCTCCCTCCGCGCGCACCCACCTCGAGGTGCTTGGCCGGCTCAGCCGCCTGCTGGCCGGCGGACCGCTGCGTGAGCTTGTGGACCGCGGAGCCGCTGACGAGGAAATCTTCCGTGCGTTCGCCGGCTTCGATGCGACGGGCCGGATCGGAGGGCCGGCATGAGCGGAGCGCTGATTTTTGCAGCGGCCTGCCTGCTGTCCGCCATGAGTGTCGCGGCCTGGTCGGCCCGCGCCTCGCTTGCATTCACCCTGGCGGGAACCATTGTCGGATTTTTCGCGGCGCTGAACCTGCTGCTTGGGCCGAACGACTGGGAATGGACCAGCTCGTTTTTACTGGGCGGGGAGCAATTGCATCTGCGTCTTGATGGAGTGAGCGCGATCTTCCTCGTTCTCGTCAGCGTCATCGGCGGCACCGGGGCTGCATATGCCCGCGAATACTGGTCGGACCGCGATTATCCCGGGTCGGCGGCGCGTGGACGGGTATGGTGGAATGCGCTGGTTTTGTGCATGGGCCTCGTGCTGATCCTTTCCAACGGCCTGCATTTCCTGATGGCCTGGGAGGCATTTGCGCTGTGCGGGTATTTTCTCATCACGCTCGACAACCGCCGGCCCGAAGTGCGGAAAGCGGGCTGGCTCTACCTCGCGTCATCCCATGCGGGCACTCTTGCGCTCTTTGCCTTCTTCGCCTTGCTGGCCACGCACACGGGATCCTGGGATCTCGGCCCGCTGCCGGAGGTTCCGGCGCCGCTCTTTTGGCTCGCTCTTTTCGGGTTCGGCGTGAAGGCGGGATTTTTCCCATGTCACATCTGGCTGCCGTCCGCTCACGCCAACGCGCCGAGCCACGTCTCGGCGATCATGTCCGGGGCGGCCATCAAGATGGGGGTTTACGGGATCGTGCGCTTTGGCGGCTGGCTGCCCTTGCCGGTCCATGCGGGCCATGTGGTGATCGGGCTCGGCGCGGTGAGTGCGGTTCTGGGAATCGCCTTCGCCATGGGGCAGAACGACCTCAAGCGCCTGCTGGCTTACTGCTCGGTCGAGAATATCGGGGTGATCCTGATCGGGCTCGGGGGGGCTTTGATGGCCAGAACCCATGGAAATGCCGCCTGGGGCCAGTTGGCGCTGGCCGGCGGGCTTTTGCATGTCTGGAACCACGGCCTCTTCAAATCCCTTCTGTTCTTCGGGGCCGGCTCCGTCCTGCACGCGACCGGCACGCGCGAGATGAGCCGGATGGGCGGGCTCTGGCGTGCGATGCCCACGACGGCCGGACTCTTTGCCCTTGGTGCTGTCGCCGTTTCCGGCCTTCCCCCGCTCAACGGATTCGTCAGCGAATGGCTCATTTATCTCGGCCTCTTTGATGCCGCGACGACGCGGGCCGGCTTCACCTGGGCCGCCCTGCCGGCCGTGATCCTGCTCGCGATGGCCGGAGCGATGGCGCTGGCCGCTTTCATCAAAGCAGGAGGGATAATTTTCCTCGGGGCACCGCGCACGAAAGCCGCGGCCCTGGCCCATGAAAGTCGTGTGGGGATGCTGGTGCCGATGGCCGCGCTGGCTGCGGCATGCGTCGTCATCGGGCTCGCGCCCGGCTTGGTCTGGCCGGCCATCGCGCATGCGGTCGGATCTTGGAATTCCGTCTGGGCCGTCGGAAAAGCGCCGTTCCCCACGCTCGGCACGGCCCAATTTGCCCTTGCGGCTCTTGCCGCAGCGGCGGGATTCTTCCTTTGGAGAAATTCCCGCGCGAACGGTCTGCGGCGGGACCTCACCTGGGATTGCGGATACCGGAACCCCATAGCAAGAATGCAATACACCAGCGGTTCGTTCGCGGGAATTCCTCTTGGCTGGTTTTTCTGGGCCCTCCGTCCCGAACGAAAATTCCGTCGTCCAAGAGGACCCTTTCCGGCGGGTTCGCTCCGCTTGGAACGCATACCGGAAACCGTGCTGGAACGACTGGTCGCGCCAGCGGGGGCGGTCATCGCCCGTCTGTCCCAGGCCGCGCTCGGCCTCCAGCACGGACGCCTGCAGGCCTACATTCTTTATCTTGTGGCCGGACTCACAGCCATGAGTCTCTTCGTCTTTTTGGAAGGAAAACCATGATGATCGTTCGCATGTTTCTCTGGATCGCCCTGGCTCCCCTGCTCCCCGGGTTGATCAACAAAGTCAAAGCGTGGGTGGCCGGACGCAAGGGACCGCCCGTGCTGCAGCTTTATTACGACCTCATCCGCCTTTGGCAAAAGGGGGTCGTGCTCAGCACGCTGGCGTCGCCGGCATTTGTGGTGGCCCCGGCCGTGGCCTGGGTCGCGATCGCCGGCGCGGCCTTTCTCGTGCCGCTCGGCCCCGCGGGTGCGGGGGTGAGCTTTCGCGGCGACATGTTGCTGATGGTTTACCTGCTGGCGCTCGCGAGATTTTGCACCGCCTGGGCCGCCTTGGAGACCGGGTCCGCGTTCGAGGGGATGGGGACTGCGCGCGAGGTCAGCTATGCTGTGCTGGCCGAAGCCGCGATGTTTGCCGCGCTGCTTTCGCTCGCGGTCCAGACCGGAAGCGTCTCGCTGGTTGCCATGTTGTCCCCGTCAGCGGGAGCGGGCACGGCGCTGCTTGCGGCGGGGCTGTTCATCGTGTTGCTCGCGGAAAACTGTCGCGTGCCGTTTGATGATCCCAACACGCACTTGGAACTGACCATGATTCATGAAGCCATGATCCTCGATCACAGCGGCCCTCCCCTGGCGGTCATCCTGCACGGCGCGTCCATGAAGCTGCTGCTCTACGCCGTCTTCCTCACGGCCGCCGTGCTGCCGCTCGGGAGCCTGCCGCCGCTTGCCGCGGGCGCAGCGCTCGCAGGCGGGGTGCTCGTGGTGGCGCTTGGCGTGGGCCTGGCGGAATCCCTTCTGGCGCGTTTCTCGTTCCGGCGCGTGCCGCTTCTGCTGACGATGGCCTTTCTCCTGTGCCTGTTTTCTCTGCTGGTGGCGTGGAAAGGAGGTGCGGCATGATCCCGACACTGAACCTGTTGATCGGCCTGGCCATGGGGTTGAATCTTGTGGCCCTCGGCAGCAGCCGCCTGCCCTCGCTCATCCGCACGGTTGCCACGCAGGGCATCGCCTTGGGCCTCATGCCTCTCATTCTCGAAGGCAGCCACTTGGATTGGCGGATCATTCTGGTGGCCTTGGCCACCGTGGCCGGCAAGGGGTTTGTAATCCCCGGCCTGCTGAGAAGGGCCATGCGCGCCGCGAACATTGAGCGGGAAATCCAGCCCTTCATCGGGCTCATGCCCTCGCTGCTCCTCGGTGCCGGCGGCACGATCGCCGCTGTGGCGCTGGCAAGCGCGCTGCCGTTGCTTCCGGAACATGCGGGATCGCTTCTCGTGCCCGGGGCGCTGGCCTCCGTGCTCACCGGGTTTATCCTGCTCATCGGCCGCTCGAAGGCCATTTCGCAGGTGTGCGGCTACCTGATCCTGGAAAACGGGATCTACCTGTTCGGCCTGCTGCTGATCAAAGCCACTCCGTTGCTGGTTGAGGCGGGCGTGCTTCTGGACCTCACCGTGGGCGTTTTCGTGCTGGGGATCATCATTGACCGGATCCAGCGCGCGTTCGATTCCCTCGACACCCGCAAATTGACAGCTCTCCACGAATGAACACGCTCCTCCTCATTATGATTCCTCTGACGGGAGCGGTCCTTGCGGCCCTCTGGCCGGACAACCGGACACGGCCGTGTTTCCTTCCGGTTGTGGGGTTCGTGCATGCGGCGCTCTGTTTCCGCCTGCTGGCCTCCCCTCCCCCGGTGAGCCCGGAAGCGTGGCTGGGATTCGACCCGCTGGCGGCCGCCGTGCTGCCTGCCGTCTCGTTGCTTTTCTTTGTCTGCGGAGTCTATGCGGTCCCGTATTTGAAAATCCGGAAGGAGCGGCCCAACCGGATTTTTGTCGCGGCGCTGCTCGCGGTGCTGGGCCTCCTGAGTGCCGGCCACCAAGCGAGGCATCTCGGGATTTTGTGGATCGCGACCGAGGCGGTGACGCTTGCGGCGGTGCCCCTGCTGCACTTCAACAACACGCCGCGCGCGTTCGAGGCCACTTGGAAATACCTTCTGGTCGGGGGCACGGGAATCGCCCTCTCTCTCCTCGGCTCGTTTTGCCTCGGGTATTCCTCCCTGCACGGCGGAGGCGAAGGCAATCTGACCTTCGTGGCCCTGATGGCGCAAGGCGAGGGGCTCTCGCGCCCGTGGGTGCTTGCCGCATGGGTGCTCCTGCTGGTGGGCTACGGAACAAAGATGGGGCTGGCTCCGATGCATACTTGGAAGCCAGACGCCTACGGGGAGGCCGCCGGGATTGTGGGTGCGATCCTCGCGGGCGGTGTCACCAGCGTGGCGTTCACGGCAATTTTGCGCATCCGTTCGGTGGTCAGTGCGGCCGGAGAAAGCCAGGTGGCCGACCGCACGCTTCTGGTGATCGGGTTGTTTTCCATGGCGGCGGCGGCTTTGTTCCTTCTCGGCACGCGGGACTACAAACGGATGCTGGCGTATTCGAGCATCGAACACATGGGTATCCTGAGCATCGGAGCCAGCCTGGGGCCCCTCGGCGTCTGGGCCGCCCTCTTCCATGTTTGGAGCAACGGCCTGACCAAGGGCGCGCTCTTTCTCAGTGCCGGAAACATCCGCCGGGCTGCAGGCTCCCCCTCTTTGGACGATGTTCGCGGCATGTCTGTGATCGTGCCCCGATCGGCGGCCATCTTTGTCACAGGAATGTTCGCCATCACGGCCTGCCCGCCATTCGGACCGTTTTTCAGCGAGTTGAAAATTCTCGGCGCCGCGCTCCGAACCGGACACGGGATGGCCGCAGGAGGATTTCTCGTCTGCCTGCTGTTCGCCTTCTTTGGACTCACGCGGGTGGTTTTCGCGGTTGTGGACGGACGCCCCCGCCCGGCAGCGAAAGCCGGCGGCCAGCACTTTCGCGAGACCCTGTCCGTCATCGCTCCCCCGCTCCTGCTGCTTTTCCTGTCCCTCTGGATCGGGTTGTTCACGCCCGCGCTCATGCAGGACACCTGGTCGGCAGCCGTCGCGCAACTTTTCCCAAATCCATGAGCTCTCCCTTTGCCCTGATTTCCAATGCTTCCAGCCTTCCCTGGGCGGAGATCCCCTGCCAGACGGTTGATGATTTCGTGTCCGCCATGTCCGAAGAACTGTGCCGCGGCGCGCGGCTGTGCTCGTTTTTCGGCATGCCGGACGGAACAGGAACCTGCCTGGTTGCCGTGCTCGCTTTTGATGCGGACAACACCCTCGCGGTCGGACGCAGCCGGGCTTTTTCCGGCGATTTCCCCTCCCTCACTCCCCAGCACCCGCAGGCCCATCTTTTCGAACGGGAAATTCATGAGCAGCACGACCTCACACCGGCGGGTCATCCATGGCTCAAGCCTGTCAGAATGGGACGCGACGGGGCACCTGTGAACGGGGAGTTTTTCCGGGTGGATGGCAGCGAGGTCCACGAGGTCGCCGTCGGTCCGGTGCATGCCGGAATCATCGAGCCCGGGCATTTCCGGTTCCAATGCGCGGGAGAGGAAGTTTTGCACTTGGAGATCGCGCTGGGCTATCAACACCGGGGCATGGAGGAAGCCCTCGCCGGAGGTCCCCATCGCGCAACACATTCGCAGATGCAAACCGTTTCCGGCGATGCCACGGTCGCCCATGCCACGGCCCATGCCACCGTGATGGAATCTTTGGCCGGCACAGAGGCCCCCTTGCGTGCCCAGTGGCTGCGCGTGATTGCGCTCGAACTCGAGCGCCTTGCCAACCACGCCGGCGACATCGGGGCACTTGCCGGCGACGTGGCCTTTCTCCCCACCGCCTCCGCCTGTGGAAAAATCCGCGGGGACTTTCTCAACCTCACCGCCATGCTATGCGGCAACCGGTTCGGCCGCGGGCTTGTGGTTCCGGGCGGCTGCGGCCACGATCTGGAATCCGGACGGTCCGAAAAATTGCGCGGCAGCTTGCAAACCGCTCTGACAGATGTCGAGCAGGCGGGCGCATGGTTCTGGGATGCCGCCTCCGTGCGCGCACGCTTCGAAGCCACGGGAACGGTTTTCCCCGGCCAGGCTGTGGAGATCGGGATGGTCGGACCCGCCGCACGCGCCTGCGGGCTCGTCCGGGATATCCGCTACGACCATCCGGCCGGATGGTTCCGGTTCGCCCAGGTGCCGGTGGCCGTTTGGCCCAGCGGGGATGTTTTTGCGCGCGCCCGTGTGCGCTCGCTGGAAATCCAGCGGTCCGGGGAATTTCTTCTGGAGCAGCTCGTCTCTCCCTCCGACGGCCCGATTCGCGAGACGCTGCCGGAACTGCCCCCCGACACGCTGGCGGTGACATTGGTGGAAGGATGGCGCGGCGAAGTCTGCCACGTCGCCGTAACCGATTCCTCGAGCCGATTCCGGCGATACAAGATCACCGATCCGTCCTTCCACAACTGGACCGGCCTCGCGCTCGCGCTGCGCGGCACCGCGATTTCGGATTTTCCCATCTGCAACAAAAGCTTCAACCTGTCCTACTGCGGATTTGACCTCTAGCCATGTTCGTCCTTGATACCATTCGTCACCGATTGAAACGCGGATGCGAGACCATCGCCTACCCCAAAGGTCCGGCGCCTGCGTTGCCGGACCGCCATGGAGGCGCCCTGAAAGTGGATGCCTCCCTGTGCGCCGACGGCTGCACCGCCTGCGTCGCGGTGTGTCCGACGGAAGCCGTGACACGCCCGGGCGCGATCTCCCTCGACCTCGGCCGATGCCTCTTCTGCGCGGCCTGCGTCGCAGTGTGCCCCACCCGTGCCATCACGCAAAGCGGCGACCACCGCATGGCTGTCCGTCGCCGTGACGACCTCGTGCTCGGTGCTCCGGGCGGGGAGGAACTCCGCCTCGCCGCCGCGCTCGAAAAAAAGCTCCGCAACCTCTTCGGGCGTTCGCTCAGACTGCGCCAAGTCAGTGCCGGAGGGTGCGCTGCCTGCGAGGCCGACACCAATGTTCTCGGCACCATCGGGTGGGACCTCGTCCGCTTCGGCATCCAGTTCGTCGCCTCCCCTCGCCATGCCGACGGCTTGCTCATCACCGGCCCGGTCACCAAGAACATGGAACTCGCACTCCGCAAAACCTACGACGCGGTGCCGGAACCCAAGATCGTGATTGCCGTCGGCGCGTGCGCGATTGCCGGAGGGCCCTTTGTCGGCCATGCCGAAGTCAACAATGGCGCGGACGCCCGCCTGCCCGTGGACCTCTACATTCCCGGCTGCCCCCCCCACCCGCTCACGATCCTCGACGGTCTTCTCCGCCTGCTCGACCGGCTCGAAAAACGGAAAGACACGAAGCCGGATTGACCACACATCTTTAGGCCCCGGGAGGCAAGGCCGCCCGCTGGCAGTCATGTCCGGGCGCGCACGGCTGTTGGTGGTTTTCCTGTGATCTGCCGGAACCGGCTGGCGAAATGCTGGGAACTGCCGAAGCCCAGTTCCAGCGCGATGGTCGTGATCGGCAAGCCGGTCATCTCGAGCAAGCGTTGGGCTTCTTCCACGCGCCGGATCATCTGGAAACGTTTTGGCGAAATCCCGAAGTGCGACTCGAAATGCCGCGCCAATTGCCGGTAACAAAGCCCGATCCCGCCGAGGCACCCGGCCAGCGGATGATTTGAAAATGGTCGTAGTTCCCGGTGGAAAACCGGCAGCCCGAGTTCTGCCGTTTGACGACGCATTGGATCGCATCTGGATTTTGCATGTCCGAAACATGAACACAAAATATCCAAATCAGGCAATCCTGCTCCGGAGGCGGGGTGCTACGGTGTCTCGAAATCGACCACAATATGAACGACCGCGAACGCTACATCGAAACGATTCTTTTTGGCACGCCCGACCGCATTCCACTCCAGCCCGGCATGAGCCGACGGTCCACCCGGAAGCGCTGGCACTCCGAGGGCCTGCCCGAGGACGCCCGTGATCCCAATGAATACGCCTATCGCTTGGTCGGCGGAACGTTGGATTGGCCCACGGTCGGCGAGACCTTCGATATTGCGGAACGGATGCGACCTCAGTTTGAGGAGAAAGTGATCGAGCGGCGCGGAAATTCGCAGATCGTGCAGGATTGGAAGGGGAACATCTGCGAGATCGGCCTCGAATTCACCTTCGAATACTTGCGGGCTGCGCTCGATTTTGTCACGCGAACCTGGATCAAATGCCCGGTCACGAACCGTGAAGACTGGGAAGCGATGAAAGTGCGCTACGATGCGAATGACCCCGCCCGGTTGCCCGCGGACGCCGCCGCGCTGGGGGACAGGCTCCGCACTCGGGCCCACGCGATTCAATGCACATTTTCCGGCCCGTTCTGGCAGCTGCGTGAATGGCTTGGGTTTGAATCCCTTTGCGAGGCGTTCCTCGACGATCCCAAGTGGGTCCGGGAAATGGTTGAGTTCTGGCAGGAATATATGGTCCGGCTGCTCGAACGCCTGTGCGAACATTGCATTCCTGACCATGTGCATTTTTCGGAGGACATGGCTTACAAGTCGCATCCGATGATCGGGCCGGAGATGACGAGGGAGTTTCTCCTCCCCTGTTACCAGCGCTGGGGGGAAGTGTTGCGGAAACACGGGGTCCCGATTTACGGAATCGATTCCGACGGCGATATCAGGACGCTCATCCCGGTTTGGATCGATGCTGGCGTGCAAGTGGTCGATCCGATGGAGGTGGCGGCCGGCATTGATCTGCCGGGCCTCCGGGCCGTGTTTGGAAAGCGCATGGCTTTTCGTGGCGGAATCGACAAGCGGTGCATGGCTGCCGGCGGTCAGCGAATCGCGGACGAGATCAACCGGCTCGTTCCCGTGATGCGCTCCGGCGGGTATATCCCGGGTTGCGATCATGGCGTCCCATCGGATATCTCCTGGCCGGATTACGTCCGTTACGTGGAGTTGCTCGCCCGAGCGACCGCCTGGCTCTGAGAATGGGATAGCTCGTGTCTATTCATCCGGGTCAATTCGCCGATCAAGCGCCTTCGGGAATTTTCTTTCAGGAGAACCGCCGGCAGCATAAGCCGATGGATCGACAGGATCCTATCTCACCATGACGACGCAAGAAACCCGCATCAGCGTAACTTCGCCTCTCGGCCCGGCCATCGAATGGACCAAGCGCATGTTGTTTCGCCCTTTCGATTTGGGCAAATGGTTTGTGCTCGGCTTTTGCGCGTGGCTGGCTGGCTTGGGCGGGTTCCATGGAAATTACCATTTCAACAACAGGCACATCAACGGAACCAATTTCCGGAACGAGTTCGAACGCGGGCGGGATTACGTCATGGAAAACCTGAATTGGATCCTGCCGCTGGCTATCGCGCTGATGATCCTTCTGATTGCGTTGGGAGTGCTGATTTTGTGGGTCAACAGCCGGGGCAAGTTTCTGTTTCTTCATTGTGTCGCACTCGACAAAGCCGAGGTCGTCGAGCCGTGGCGCAAATTCGCCCGCCAGGCCAACAGCCTCTTTGGGTTTCGCCTCGTGCTGGGATTGACCGGCATGGCGCTCACGCTGCCGCTGTTGGCGATCGCGGGCGTTTCGTTTTTCAGGATGCTCCTCCACGACGCATGGGACACCAACGGCATCCTCAGGGCATCCGGGGTGGTCCTGTTGGCGTTTCTGATCGGAACGGTTTTGTCGGTCATCCAAAAAATCACCATGGACTTCGTGGTTCCGATCATGTTTCTGCGCGGGAAGCGTTGTTGGGATACATGGAGTGGATTTTCGACTCTGCTCCGGAGCCATATCGGAAAATTCCTGCTCTACCTCCTGTTCCAAATCGTCATCGCCATCGGCGCGATCATCGTGGCTGTTGTGCTGGTCACATGCTGCATCGCCGGCTGCGTGCTTGCCCTTCCGTATCTTGGCACCGTGCTGCTCCTGCCCGTGCTGGTTTTCAAGCGTTCCTACTCGCTCCTCTATCTGGCGCAATACGGGCGGGAATACGATGTGTTTCAGCCCGCGCTGCCACCTCCACTTTTTGACACGGTCCCCCCGGATGCCCTGCCCGGCGCCTGATCCTTTCTTCCGGAACAACGCGGTGCCTGCTGGATTTCGCGCCGCGCCGGTCCAGCCTGCAACTCTTGATTTCTCCGGGGGCAGCCAGTAAATCTGACGCGCTCATGCACAAGCTCACCACAATATTCCTCCAACTGCAGGATCCGAGCATGATCTACTGCAGGACCATTTCTTCGGTCGAAAGCCGCCGCTTGAGAAAAATCAAGGCGTCAATGGCTTTGGTGAAACGATCCGGCTCACTCGCAAAAGCCCCGGAACGCGCCTCGTCAATGAACCGCGCAAAGAACTTCGTGACTTCCGCAGTGGCCACCCTCCCCCGGCTTTGCAGCGAAAGATCCCCATAGGACCAAACCTCCGAAAGCCACCGTTCGACCGCGCCGGGATCCGAAAGCAGGTCTTTGATGCCCGAGGACGTTGCCGCCCTGGCCGCCGGGCATCCGCTGGTGATCAACTGCAATGCGGAAACCGCGAGAAAAAAGAAGTCCGGCAGCTTGTCCAGATGGGAAAAGACCCGGCTGTAGGAGTCGAGGTCGATCGCCTTGAACTGGCCGCGCCGGCTCATCATGATGTTTCCGTTTTTCAAGTCGTTGATCGCAAATCCGAGCCCGTGCACCTCCTCGATCCAGAGCGCCTTGCTCGTCAGGATGTCGAGGATCTGGCTCAGCCCGGGTGGAGCGACGAAGGGCGGCGACTGCCGGTTCCGCCTCCACTCCTCCCCGGCGCTTCCGCTCAGCGATTTTAAAAACTCGCGGCTCGCATCGGCCTGCGAGGAACGGCCGGCCGTCGGCCGCAGGATGCTCGAGTGCTCGGTGCCCGCGATTCCGATCAGGTGGTCGAGCGTGTCCCCCTCGACGATCTGAAGGATGTGGTAGTTGGATCGGATTTTCTTCATGTAGCCCGCGTCGAAAACCCGGATGACATGCGGTGACTTCGCGAGACCTCGCGCGATTTCCATGATCGTGTCCGCCGCTTCGATCGCTTCTTTTTTACGCCCTTTGCGGATGCGGTCCACCTTCACGGCCACGCGGGCGGGGATGCTGCCATTGGCGACATTGATTGCCTCGTAAACGCGTCCGAACTGTCCCATGCCGAGTTGCCCGATAAGCAGATAGCCGATGTCCTCAAGCGGCCCGCGGACCTGTTTCCATGCGTCCTCGTCCTCGTCGTCAATGATCCCGTAGCGGCCGGCCTCGGGCGGCGGAGTCTTGATTTTCCTGGCGCTTTTCCACTCGGCCGGCATCGCCTCCTGCCACTCCGGCTTTGCCGGCATGAGGCTCGCGATGCTGAGCCGCAGGTACCGGGAGTCCAGGTAATCGCGCACAATAACCGCCGCCGTGTCCCACAAGCTTTCGAGACCGCGATCTCTCAACAGAAACGACAGATCCGCTAGCAGGCGAAAAAAGGGATCCCGTGTGAAAAGCTCGCGGCGCTCCATCTTCCCGCGCCTCGCAATGATCTTCTCGAACGCCTCTCCGGCGGTGTTCGCATCGAGGCGTCCGTCTTTTTTTCCGTCGTAAAGCGCATGGAGATTGACCAGCGCCCACTTCGTTGTCAGTTCGATCCGCTCGGTAAACCGGTCCCGCGGGCAACTCTCGTGGCCGAGTTGGAGCAGGATCTGGCACAGGACTTCCCAGATTTCACCGAGGTGATCCATCGGCTTGCCGGGGTCGTCCAAGCGGGATTCCAGATCCTCGATCAACCGGGTCTGCACCAGGATCCTCGTCTCGGCACTCGAGAGGTCGTCGTTCACACGCATCTCCCGCGTCGAGGCCGCCGGAAGCTCCGCGCAGGAACTCAGCGACAGCCTAGCCCCGGTATTTGAGGGGTTTCTGAAAACCATTTTCTCAAAAACCCCTGCGGCAGCGGGATTTTTTTCCAAACGGATGCCGAGTTGCCGGAACCCCCGGGTGAGGGCCTCCGCCCAGCGGGAGGAACGCGCGTTGCATGGAACAAACTCGATGTGCCGCTGCGAGGGATCCAGCAGGATCTCCATCGCAAACACGTCATCCGGGCGGGTGCTCCACGGACGTTGCAGGTGCAGCACCCATTCGTCGGCTTCCCCGGCGAAAACGGTCATGCTGCGATTGGTGAAAATCGCAGGCGGCCCGGCGACCACCTCGCGGCGCACCACCTCGTCGCGCCTTTCGTGAAGGCCCATTGCAGTAAAAAAATGCCGAAGCAGATCCGACATGTCAGCCGCTCACCATGGCGGGTTTCTCCCGCCTGGCAAGCCCGCGGAAACAGTGGGCGAAAGACTTGCGCAATCGGGAAGCCTGCGTAGTCTCATGGTGATGTTCCGGAGACCCGTTGTAAAAATCGGACGCCACCAGCTCGGCGGTCGCGATCTGCTTTTCCTGCTCGGGCCGTGTGTGATCGAATCTCCGGCATTCACCCGCCGGATGGCGCGCAAGCTCAAGGCAATCTGCGACAACGAGGGGGCCGCCTTTGTTTTTAAAGCGTCTTATGACAAGGCGAACCGCACTTCCCTGAAATCCTTCCGGGGCACGTCGGTCCGGGACGGGTGCCGGCTTCTGGGGGAGATCGGTGGGGAACTCGGGATTCCCGTCACAACGGATGTCCATTCTCCCGCGGAAGCCGAAATCGCCTCGGAGCATGTGGACGTGCTGCAGATCCCCGCATTCCTCTGCCGCCAGACCGACCTGATCGTCGCCGCCGGTTCGACCGGACGGGTCGTCAACGTCAAAAAAGGCCAGTTCCTCGCCCCGTGGGACATGGCAAACGTCGCCAGCAAGCTCACCGCCGCCGGATGCCATGCCTTCTTTTTTACCGAGCGCGGAACCACGTTCGGATACAATAACCTTGTCGCCGACATGCGATCAATTTATTGGATGCAGTCGCTGAACTGTCAGGTCGTGTTCGATGCCACCCACTCGGTCCAACGTCCGGGGGGGGCCGGGGAGACGACCGGCGGAGATGGTGCGCTGGCTCCCGTGCTGGCGCGCGCCGCGGTGGCAGCCGGATGCGACGGCATCTTCATCGAAACCCATGAAAATCCTGCAAAAGCCTTTTCCGACGGCCCAAACCAGATCCCGCTGCGGGATCTGCCGCGGCTTCTTGCACAACTCAGGACACTTCGCAATGCGGTTGTCTAGGCTTTCTCTTCCCTTCGCCGTTTTTCTGGCCTCATCGTCTCTCCTCGGTGCCGCTCCTTCGTCCGGGGAGACAAAAATGGAAGACGCGGCCCCCCCCGCCGATTTTGACGTGCCGGTCCCGGTGGGAATCCCGGTCAAAGGAATCAAAATCCCCCACCGGGACGAGAAGGGCAAACTCGTGATGACGATCGAGGCCGAGGTGGCCAAGAAACTCGATGATCAGCATGTCGAGATGGAAAACATGAAAATCGAGTCCCTTGATGACGATGGAAAAACCATCAACATCGAACTGGCCCACTCGGTTTTCAATCTCGAGACCCGGATCCTTTCCGGAGATTCCCAGGCCATGATCCGGCGGGAGGATTTTGAGATCACCGGAGATACCGTCGAATTCAACACCAAGACCCGGCATGCGACCCTGCGCGGGAAAATCCGCATGATCCTCCAGTCCGCAAACATCGAAAAATGACAAAGCCCACAGCACTTCTGCTCCTCCTCACCCTTTCCGCCGCCATCGCCCAGACGGGACCATCCATGGACCAGGGGGAAAAATCCTCGCCATTGAATGCGTTCGCCGGGCTGGGAAAAGACCGGCCCGCCGACGCGAAAACGGAAATCACAGCAAACCAGGAAGCGACATTCGACAACGCCGCCAACGTCGCGGAGTTTGTCGGGCGCGTCGTGGTTCGCGACCCGCAGTTCACGCTCAGTTGTGACCGTCTCAAAGTCACCCTCAGCAAGGCCCGCAAGGGCATGGAAGTGGCCGAGGCCACGGGCCATGTCGTCATCGTTCAGGAAAACACCGACAAGAATGGAAAGCCCAACCAATCGATCGGCCGCGCCGAATCGGCCACCTACGTCCCTGCCAGTGGCGAAGTCACCCTGAAAGGCTGGCCTTCGGTCCAGCAGGGGATGAACAACCAGGTCGCCACCGAGCAATCCACGGTGATGACACTCAACCGCAACGGAAAATCCCACACGAACGGGCCCAGCAAAACGCAGATTGTGGACACCAGCGAGGCGGGAGCGCAATGAGCACGGAACCCGACACACACACACGCACGCCCGTCGCCGACGCCCCCCCGCTCCTGCGTACCGACGGGCTCGTGAAAATTTACAACGGGCGTTCGGTGGTGAACGGAGTGGACATCAACGTGAAGCGCGGCGAGATCGTCGGGCTTCTCGGCCCGAACGGGGCCGGAAAAACCACCACCTTCTACATGATTGTCGGCCTGATCCGTCCGAATGGAGGGCGCGTCATTTTCGAGAATGCCGACGTCACCGACATGGCGATGTACCGCCGGGCGCGGCACGGCATGGGCTACCTTCCGCAGGAAGAGTCGATCTTCCGGAAGCTCACCGTCGAGGAAAACATCCTCGCCATCCTCGAGACGACCCCGGCCACGAAATCCGAACGCAAGCGCCGCTGCGAAGAGCTCCTGACCCGGTTCGGCATCGAGCACCTCGCCAAAAACCAGGCGCTCACGCTCTCGGGAGGAGAAAAGCGCCGCCTTACAATCGCCCGCTCGCTCGTCACCAGCCCCTCGCTCCTCATGCTCGACGAGCCGTTCAGCGGCGTGGACCCGATCGCCGTGCATGATGTCCAGCAAATCGTCCAGGATCTCCGCGAGCAGGGCCTCGCAATTCTGATCACCGACCACAATGTCCGGGAAACCCTCAACATCGTGGACCGCGCCTACCTGATTTTCGAGGGCCGTGTCGAGAGCCAGGGCGACAAGGATTTCCTCCTCAACGACCCGATCAGCCGCAAGCTCTACCTCGGCGAATCGTTCACCATGTGAGCGGATCGCACAAAAACGATGCCCCGAATGCCCCAGAAGACCAATGACAACCGTGTGCCTCACATCACGGTCGGCCACTTCTATGCCAACCACGCCGAGAAACTCGGCCTGCGCCTTGAGGGATCTTCGCGCGGGCTGAACCGCCTGATCCGCGAGCCAACAATCAACCGCCCGGGCCTCGCCCTTTGCGGATTTTTTTCTTACTTTGCCGTCAAACGGATCCAGGTCGTCGGTTTCGCCGAGTTGAGCTACCTGAAGAGCCTCAAAGCCTCGGAACTGCGCGAACGCCTGCGCGGGATCTTTTCAAAGAACATGCCCTGCCTCATCGTGGCCAGAAACGCACCGGTTCCCGAGGTGCTCCTGGAGGTGGCCGGAGAGTTTGAGACGCCGGTGTTCCGCACCAGCATGATCACGATGAAATTCATCAATGCGGCCACGATTTCGCTCGAGTTTGATTTCGCCCCTTCCACTTCCGAGCACGGCAGCATGGTGGACATCATGGGAGTCGGAACGATGGTCCGCGGTGCCAGCGGCATCGGAAAAAGCGAGTGCGTCCTCGGCCTCATCGAGCGGGGATACAGCATCGTCAGCGATGATGTCACGCGCTTCCGCTCGATCGAGGGACGCGAACTCCTCGGCATGTCCGACAGCCTCTCCCGCTACCACATGGAAGTCCGGGGAATCGGGATCATCAATATCGCCTCCATGTTCGGGGTCGGCGCCGTCCGCGCGGAAAAGCGCCTCGATTTTGTCGTCACACTCAAAGATTGGCATGAGGTGGAAGATGTGGATAGAATCGGTCTCGACCGCGACGATTACGAGATCCTCGGGATCAAGATTCCGCATGTCACGCTGCCGGTGCGGACCGGCCGGGACTTGGCACGCCTCGTGGAAGTCGCGGCTCTGGACCAGAAACTTAAAGACATGGGGGAAAACAGCGCAGTGGAATTCAACCAAAGATTGCTGCATATGATCAGCGAACGCCGGAGCAGGTGATGGGAATCCTTTCCAAAAGAAAATCCAGCGAGGACATGCAGCGATGCACGTCCGAGGTTGTCATCGAGAATCGGAACGGTCTGCACGCCCGTCCGGCCGCCATGTTCGTCAAAATTTCCAGCCGCTATCGTGCGGAGGTGTGGGTCGAAAAAGACGGGGAACGAGTCAACGGCAAGAGCATCATGGGGCTTATGATGCTTGCGGCAGGCAAGGGCTCCCGCCTCCAAGTCATTGCCGAGGGTGCGGACGCCGAAAAGGCGGTCGCCGAGATCAAAAACCTCGTCGAAACCCGTTTCGGCGAGGAGTGAAGCAAGTTTTTCGCGGTTCCGTGCCCGGCGCAATCCGCTCCGCATGCGGCTTGCCCGAACGCTGACCCCGGATCCGGCGATTCCTCACCGGAGCGCACGGTGAGGACCCGTTTTCGGGCTGGAAACGAAACGCAAACTTGGGCTCAGGGTTGTTTACGCACGGAGAAATTTCTGCTATGGATGGCGACGGAATGGATCTTCCCACCCGAAACGGCAGTGAGCAACGGTTTACCGGACTCCCGGTGGCTCCGGGGATTGCCCACTGCGCCGCCATGGTCCAATGGGAAGACGACGAGGAAATTTCGCTTCGGAAAATCGAACCGCACGCGCTCCCGGACGAGATCGCACGTTTCGAGGCGGCACTCATCGCGACCCGTGCGGAGCTTTTGGAAATCCAGCAACGGATCGCCCTGGCGATTGGAGCCGACGACGCCAGCATTTTTGATGCGCACCTGCTGGTCGTCGAGGACCGCACGTTGATCGACGAGGTGCTGCGCCGCCTAGAACGCGACCACTGCAACGTGGAATACGCCTTCCACCAAGTCGCCGAGAAATACTGCCGCACGCTGGCGGAAATCGACGACCCGTATCTCCGGGAGCGTGTGGTGGACATCGAGGACGTGACCCGGCGGATCATCCGCAATCTCCTTGGCAAGGCTCCCCGCAACCCCGCCGCGCACGACCAACCGCACATCATTGTCGCCCACAACCTCACGCCCTCCGACACCGCTCAGATGAACCGGAGCCTCGTCCTGGGGTTCGTCACCGAGGTCGGCAGCAAGACGTCACACACGGCCATCATGGCCCGCTCCCTTGAAATCCCGGCGATTGTCGGGATCCATGGCCTCTGCCAACTTCTCTCCAGCGGGGACGACCTCCTGCTCGATGGCTATACCGGCACGCTCATCCTGAACCCTTCCGCAGAGACACTCGCCGAATACGGGAAGATCGAATCCCGGAAAGAGCAGGTCGCCGAGCGGCTTGAGCTCATCCGCGAGACCTCATCCACCACGCAGGACGGACGGCATGTCGTGCTTTCTGCGAATGTGGATCTCCCCGATGAGATCGGCGATGTGGTCGAAAGCGGGGCCGAGGGGATCGGGCTTTACCGCACCGAGTTTCTCTACCTGAACCGCATCTCTCCGCCGGACGAAGACGAGCAGTTTGAGCATTACCGGCTCGCCGCAGAGCGGGCGCACCCGCACGGGGTCATTATCCGCACGCTCGACATCGGCGGCGACAAATCCACCCAAAGCCTCCACCTTCCGGAAGAGCAAAACCCTTTTCTCGGTTGCCGCGCGATCCGGTTCTGCCTCCAGAACTCCGACATCTTCAGAACGCAACTCCGCGCGATCCTTCGCGCCGCCACGTTTGGCAACGTCCGCATCATGTATCCGATGATCTCCGGTATCGAGGAGCTCCGGCAGGCGAATGCGATCCTCGAGGAGAGCAAGTCCGAACTCGCGGCCCGCGGGGTTCCCTTCCACCCTTACATCGAGGTCGGCATCATGATCGAGATCCCGAGCGCGGTCCTCTCCGCCGACCACCTCGCCCGCGAGGCCAAATTCTTCAGCATCGGCACCAACGACCTCATCCAATACTCGATCGCAGTGGACCGGGGGAACGAAAACATCGCCCACCTATACAACCCAACCCATCCGGCGATCCTTCGCATGATCAGGATGGTCGTGGATGCGGGCCGCGCGAATGGAATTTGGACGGGGGTCTGCGGCGAGATGGCCGGGGACGTTCTTCTCACCCCTCTCCTGCTCGGGCTGGGAGTGGACGAGCTCAGCGTCACAAGCGCCGCAGTTCCGAGGGTCAAAAAAGCCATCCAGTCGCTCGACGCCTCGCGTTGCGAGGCCCTCGTACAGCAGGCGCTCGCCATGGAGGGTTCCGCTGCCATCGCCGACCTGAGCCTCGCTATGGCGCGCGAGTACTACGCCGAGATCGTGGATTGAGCGCGCCTCGCGGGGCATCGCGTGACTGCGTATTTTTGAAAATGCGGCGAATGCATCTTCGTTGTCGGGCAAAACTCCCTTGAGCTTTCCGGTGAACAAGAGTATCAGGTGGATGGATCATCCACGCAGATTTCACACAAACGAGGCGGAAAACACGGAGGAGAAACAAAAAACAAAGCTGCATATTTCTGTCCCGATGCATCCATCCCTTTTCCCCTCTCCACTCCGTGCTCTCTGCGTCCTCCGTGTGAGGAATCGCCGGATCCGGGCTGAAAACACGCGCGGTTACGCAGGATCAACGGTTTCCCAAGAGGAAGCCCGGCCACTTTCGTGAACATGGCCGGACGCAATGCAGTTCACTTGAGAAAGGAGCGCGGGCGTCCCGCCCGCATGGGTGACGGGCAAGCAACTGTGGTTTTCAGCAAGGGGAAAGTTGAGCATTTTTCAGGAGCGACTGGATGTGAATAAGCAGCTTTCGCATAGCGGCGACGATGGCGCATTTGTAGGGTTTGCCCCTGTCGCGCA